>JAABUN010002660.1_pt1 | contig 30698 bp, 28 predicted proteins | sample 5559311 | NCBI WGS metagenome assembly JAABUN01 (sample SAMN10711877, study PRJNA513370) | rock metagenome | isolation source: Antarctica rocks | place: Antarctica: Victoria Land, Siegfried Peak sud | reverse complement strand
CGGTCAGCTCGAAGTTGCCGAGGGACTTGTTGTCCTTCGCGAAGTCACGCTCGCCCTGATAGACCTGGATCATCACCGAGGGCTGGTTGTCGTCGGCCGTGGTGAAGACCTCGGAGCGCTTGGTCGGAATGGTGGTGTTGCGCTCGATGATCTTGGTCATCACGCCGCCCTTGGTCTCGATACCCAGGCTCAGCGGGGTCACGTCGAGCAGCAGGACGTCCTTGACCTCACCCTTCAGTACGCCGGCCTGCAGGCTCGCGCCCAGGGCCACGACCTCGTCCGGGTTGACCCCCTTGTTCGGGTCCTTGCCGCCGGTCAGCTCCTTGACGAGCTCGACGACGGCCGGCATCCGGGTGGACCCACCGACCAGGATCACGTGGTCGATGGCCCCCACGGAGATCTTGGCGTCGGAGACGACCGCGTTGAACGGCGTCCGGCAGCGGTCCAGCAGGTCGGAGGTGAGCCGCTGGAACTCCGAGCGGGTCAGCTTCTCCTCCAGGTGCAACGGACCGGAGGCACCTAGGGTGATGTACGGCAGGTTGATCTGGGTCTCGCTCGCGGAACTGAGCTCGATCTTGGCCTTCTCGGCCGACTCCTGGAGCCGCTGGCGGGCGATCTTGTCCTGCGCGAGGTCGGTGCCGAACTTGCTCTTGAACTGCTTGACCAGCCAGTCGACGATCCGGGAGTCCCAGTCGTCGCCACCCAGTCGGTTGTCTCCCTTGGTGGCCTTCACCTCGAAGACGCCGTCGCCGATCTCCAGCAGGGACACATCGAACGTGCCGCCGCCGAGGTCGAAGACGAGGATGGTCTGCTCCTCGCCACCCTTGTCCAGCCCGTACGCCAGCGCGGCCGCGGTGGGCTCGTTGATGATCCGGTCCACGGTCAGACCGGCGATCTCGCCGGCCTCCTTGGTGGCCTGCCGCTCGGCGTCGGAGAAGTAGGCGGGAACGGTGATCACCGCGTTGGTGACCTGCTCGCCCAGGTAAGCCTCGGCATCACGCTTCAGCTTCTGCAGCACGAAGGCGCTGATCTGCTGGGGGCGGTAGTCCTTGTCGTCGATCTTGGTCTTCCAGTCCGTCCCCATGTGGCGCTTGACGGAACGGATGGTCCGGTCGACGTTGGTGACGGCCTGACGCTTGGCGACCTCGCCGACCAAGACCTCGCCACCCTTGGCGAACGCGACCACCGAGGGCGTGGTGCGAGACCCCTCAGCGTTGGGGATGACGGTGGGCTCTCCACCTTCGAGGACGGCGACGACGGAGTTCGTCGTACCGAGGTCAATGCCGACTGCACGAGCCATGTTCTGTTTCCTCCAGATGGAAGTGTTGAGACTTGAGTCTGTAGCGCTCAGAAAGCACCTTGAGCGCAATTGACTCAACTATGCCACGGGCCTGGGCATTCCTTCAAATGGAGTTGAGCCTCCTCCGCTCATGGTCCGCACCTCGTACGATCGCCGTCACCGAGCATGCCGCCACCCTCTCGGCGTACCGTGTGGGTATCCCCCTCCCCCAGGAGATCAACGCCGATGGCCGGTTCTACACGAACTGGTACCGAGGCGTCGACCTACTGAATGCCGATGGCAGCTATGCAGGGGGGGTTCGAGTACAACGTTGCGCTGGGGCTGCTCGGGCTGATGTTCGGCTGTGACCTCACACCCACAGCCAACTCACAGCGGATTCACGGCCCCGGCCAGGGGTGGGGTGACACGCTGGTCGCATGGCCCGAACTGACAGCGCTGCCGCCGCACTCACCCGACCGGACGGCACCCCGATCCGGGTGCTCGCCGTTGACGATGAGTCCAGTCTGACCGAGCTGCTGTCGATGGCGATGCGTTACGAGGGTTGGCAGGTCACCACCGCGGGCTCCGGTTCCGAGGCGGTCAAGGCCGCTCGCGAGGTCAGACCTGACGCGATCGTGCTCGACATGATGCTGCCGGACTTCGACGGGCTCGAGGTGATGCGCCGGGTGCGCTCCGAGAACCCCGACGTGCCGGTCATCTTCTTGACGGCGAAGGACGCCCTGGAGGACCGGATCGGCGGCCTGACTGCGGGCGGTGACGACTACGTGACCAAGCCGTTCAGCCTGGAGGAGGTCATCGCCCGGCTGCGGGCCCTGCTCCGACGAACCGGAGCGGCGCTGAGCCGGAGCGACTCCACCCTGGTGGTCGGCGACCTGACCCTGGACGAGGACAGCCATGAGGTGAGCCGAGGTGGCGACCACGTCCAGCTCACCGCCACCGAGTTCGAGCTGCTGCGTTATCTGATGCGCAACCCCCGTCGGGTGCTGAGCAAGGCCCAGATCCTCGATCGCGTCTGGAACTACGACTTCGGCGGCCAGGCCAACGTGGTCGAGCTCTACATCTCCTACCTCCGCAAGAAGATCGACGCCGACCGGGCGCCGATGATCCACACCATGCGCGGCGCCGGGTATGTGTTGCGCCCGGCGAACTGATGGCCGAGACCTACCGTCGCCTGCTGCACCCCATCCATCTCCCCAGCCTGCGCCGATGGGCCGGGGAACCCTCGGTCGCCAGCTGGTCATCAGCGTCACGGCGTTGGTCGCCGTGGCCGCCATCTTGCTCAGTGCCCTGACCGCCCTCGCCACCAAACAGCTGCTGATGCAGCAGATCGACGAGCAGCTCGACGGTGTCGCCAACCGGTCCAGGCAGGCCGATCCTTACGGTAAGTCCGGACCGCAGTCCCAGCTGCTGCAACGGGGCCAGCCGATCGGAACCATCTCGGCCACCTTCTCCGACGACGGCCTCAGTGATGACGGTCGGATCCTGCCCGAGGGCGGCGTCCAGCCCCCGCCGCTGCCGACCGAGGTGATGGACCAGCTCAGCAAGATCCCCGTCACCAAGGGCCCCGACTCCGTACGCCTGGTCGAGCTGGGCCACTATCGGATCGCCGTCTACAGCGCCACGATCACCTTCCAGGACGGCTCCGCCACGCCGGGTCGGGCGGTGATCGGCATCCCGTTGGACAAGATGGACCGCACGCTGGTGCAGCTCCTCGGGCTGGAGCTCGTCCTCACCCTGCTGGCGATGGCGGGGGCTGCGGTAGGTGCCCGCGCCCTGGTGATCCGCAGCCTGCGGCCGTTGAACCGGGTTGCGGCGACCGCGCAACAGGTGTCCCAACTGCCGTTGGATCGGGGTGAGGTCGCCTTGGCCGTACGCGTGCCACCGGCGGATGCGGACCCGACCTCCGAGGTGGGTCGAGTCGGTCAGTCGTTGAACCACATGCTGAACAACGTGGAGGACGCGCTGGCTGCGCGTCAGGCCAGCGAGGTCAAGCTCCGTCAGTTCGTGGCCGACGCCTCGCACGAGCTGCGCAACCCCTTGGCCGCCATCCGCGGCTACGCAGAGCTGACCCGACGCAGCCGCGAGGAGCTGCCGCCGGACGCGGCGTACGCGATGTCGCGGGTGGAGTCCGCGGCCGAACGGATGTCGCACCTGGTCGAGGATCTGCTGCTGCTGGCCCGGTTGGACTCCGGCCCGGATCTCGACGTCCGCCCCACCGACCTGTCGAAGATCGTGCTGAACGCGGTCAGTGACGCTCGGGCGGCTGGCCCCGAGCACGCCTGGCAGCTAGCCCTGCCGGAGGAACCGGTGCTCGCGCTCGGCGATCAGCACCGGCTGCATCAGGTGCTGGCCAACCTGTTGGCCAACGCTGGGACGCACACCCCGGCAGGCACCCGCGTGCAGACCAGCATTGCCGTCCGCGACGGGCAGGCCGTGATCACCGTGTCCGACGACGGACCCGGTATCCCCCCCGACATCCAGAACCAGGTCTTCGAGCGCTTCACCCGGGCCGACACCAGCCGGGTCCGCACCGCCGGAGCCCCGCAGGGCGCCAGCACCGGACTTGGGCTGGCCATCGTCTGGGCCGTCGTCGAGGCTCATCAAGGCACTGTCCGGGTGGCCAGCGAGCCCGGTCGGACCGAGTTCGCCGTGTTCCTACCGCTGGCACCTCATGCCCCCCTCACCCTGTGAGGAACGGTCCCGCCGGCCGGGGCGAACTGGGTGCGATAGAGCTCGGCGTAACGCCCGTCTGCCGCCAGCAGCTCATCGTGTTCACCTCGTTCGATGATCTGGCCGTCCTCGACGACCAGGATCACGTTGGCCGCTCGGATAGTGGACAACCGGTGCGCGATCACCAGAGCCGTCCGCCCAGCTAGCGCCTCGCTCAGCGCGGCCTGCACCGCGGCCTCCGAGGTGGAGTCCAGGCTTGCCGTCGCCTCGTCCAGGATCACCACCCGGGGATGGGCCAGGAGCAACCGGGCGATGGTGAGCCGCTGCCGTTCGCCGCCGGAGAGCCGGTAACCTCGCTCGCCCACGACCGTCTCCAGCCCATCCGGCAGCGAGGCCACCAGTCCTTCCAGCCGGGCCCGACGCAGGGCCGCCCACAGCTCATCGTCGGTTGCAGTCTCGTTGGCCAGCAGCAGGTTGGCGCGGACCGACTCGTGGAAGAGGTGTCCGTCCTGGGTGACCAGGCCCAGCGTGTTCCGCATCGAGGCAAAGGTCAGGTCACGCAGATCCACCCCATTCAACCGGACCGCCCCCGAGTCCACGTCGTAGAGCCGCGACAACAGCTGGGCCAAGGTGGACTTGCCGGCGCCGGAAGAGCCGACCAGGGCCACCATCTGCCCCGGTTCGGCCGTGAAGCTCACCCGGTGGATGACCTCGACCCCGCCGCGGGTATCGAGGGTGGCCACCTCCTCCAGGGAGGCGAGCGACACCTTGTCGGCCGACGGATAGGCAAAGCTCACGTCGTCGAACTCGACCGAGACCGGCCCGTCGGGGACCGTGGTGGCGTCGGGCTTCTCGGTGATCAGGGGCAACAGGTCCAAGATCTCGAAGACCCGCTCGAAGCTGACCAGCGCGCTCATCACCTCGACCCGTGCGCTCGCCAATCCGGTCAGGGGGGCGTAGAGCCGGGTGATCAGCAACGCCATGGTGACCACATCGCCCGGGCTCAGCGTCTCGCGCAGCGCATAGTAGCCACCCAGGCCGTAGACCAGCGCGAGGGCCAGGGCGGACACCAGGGTCAGGGCGGTGACGAAGATCGTCTGCAGCATGGTCTTGCTCACCCCGATGTCGCGCACCCGGCTGGCCCGGGCGGCGAACTCCGCGGACTCGCGTTCGGGGCGGGCGAACAGCTTGACCAGGGTGGCTCCGGGTGCGGAGAACCGCTCGGTCATCTGGGTGCTCATCTGGGAGTTGTGGTTGGCTGCCTCCAGCTCCATCCGGGCCAGCCGCCCGCCCATTCGGCGGGCCGGGAGCACGAAGACTGGCAGCAGGACCAGGGCCAGCACGGTGATCGGCCAGGAGATGGTCAGCATCACGACCAGGGTCAGGATGAGGGCCACGAGGTTGCCCACCACGCCCGACAGCGTGTCCGAGAAGGCCCGCTGCGCGCCGATCACGTCGTTGTTCAGCCGGCTCACCAGGGCGCCGGTCCGGGTGCGGGTGAAGAAGGCGATCGGCATCTGCTGGACGTGGTCGAACACCGCGCGACGCAGATCCAGGATCAGACCCTCGCCGATCCGCGACGACAACCACCGTGCCAGCAGCCCGGTCGCGGCCTCGGCGACGGCGATCACCGCAATCACCATCGCCAGCTGCAGCACCACCGAGAACGCACTCCGGTTGATGATCGCGTTCACCACCCGTCCGGCGAGCACCGGGGTGGCCACCGCCAGCACGGCCGAGACCACACTGAGGGTCAAGAACCCGACGAGCAGGCGCCGGTGCGGTCGGGCGAAGCGGAGGATTCGGCGTACGGTCGCCCGGGAGAAAGGTCGCTTCTGCTGCTGGGCGGTCCGGACGTGGTAGAGCGAGTTCCACGCCGCCATCTCCATACTCATGTGGCGAACCCTAGGACCTGGTGCTGACATCAGGTCAAAATGGCCGCCCCAGCCGTCGGCTCGCCCCATCGAGGGCTTCGGTTCCAGGAGCGTAATCTGCCCACATGGCGACCGAGCGGATCGAGCTGGAGGTCGGAGACCGGGTCGTCAAGATCAGCAACCCGGGCCGGGTCTACTTCTCGGCGCGGGGCGAGACCAAGCTCGACCTGGCCCATTACTACCTGTCCGTGGCCGACGGCATCGTGAACGCCCTCTACCACCGCCCCTGCATGCTGCACCGGTTTCCCGACGGAGTGGACGGGGAGAAGGTCCATCAGAAGCGGGTTCCGAAGGGCGCCCCGCCCTGGCTCGAGACCGTACGGGTGCACTTCCCCCGCTACGACCGGCACGCCGACGAGCTGTGCGTGACTCACCCGGCCGACGTGATCTGGGCCGTCCAGATGTCCACCGTGGAGTTCCACCCCTGGAACTCTCGGCGCGACGACACCGAGTCACCGGACGAATGGCGGATCGATCTCGACCCGATGCCCGGGGCGAGTTACGCCGACGTACGCAGCAGCGCCGTCATCGTGGCTGAGGTGCTGGCCGAGCTCGGAGCCGTCGGCTACCCCAAGACCTCCGGCGGCAAGGGCCTGCACATCTACGTCCGGATCGTGCCCGAGCACGGTTTTGCCGACGTACGCCGAGCCGCCTGGGCCTTCGCTCGCGAGGTGGAGCGCCGCAGCGGTGGGCTCATCGACATCACCTGGTGGCGCAAGGACCGGACGCCGGGAAGCATCTTCGTGGATTACAACCAGAACGCCCGGGACCACACCATCGCCAGCGCCTATTCCGTACGCGGCACCCCCGAGGGGCTCGTGTCCGCCCCGGTGCGCTGGGATGAGATCGCCGACGCCCAACCCCAGGACTTCACCATCGCCACGATGCCGGCCCGGTTCGCCGCGCTCGGTGATCTGCACGCCGACATCGACGAGCATCCTTACCGGATCGACCAGCTCCTCGAGTGGGCCGACCGGGACGAGCGGGACGGCAAACCGCCCCCCGCCGAGCCTGATACCTGAAGTTCCGGCGGACGGCCGGTCAGGCGAGGCCCTTGCTCTTCAGCCAGTCCCCCGCGACCTGACCCGGGTCTTCGCGATCGGCGTCGACCCGCTTGTTCAGCGTGGTCAGATCCTGCGTGGTCAGCGCGGCTTGGACGGCGTCGAACACCGCGACCGCCGCGGTGTTGGCGGCCACGTCCGAGCGCACCAGCGGAATGATGTTCTGCGGCAGGATCATGCTCTGCGGGTCGGCCAGGGCTATGAAGCCGTTGTCGGCGATCGCACTCTCGGTGGTGAAGAAGGTCGCCAGCTGGATCTTGCCGTCCTGCAGATCCTTGATCTTGACGGCCGGTGAGTCGTACGCCTTGAAGCCCTTGAGCTTCGCCCCGTAGATCTGCTCCAGCCCGGGCGGGCCGTAGTTGCGCTCCTTGAGCTCGGTCGGACCGCCCAACGTCACGTTGGCGGCCACCTTCGCCAGGTCGGCCAGCGAGGTCACCCCGTTCTGCTTCGAGAAGTCCGCGGTCACGACATAGACGTCCTGGTCGACGGCCTTGGAGGGCTTGAGCACTTTCAGATCCGCGCCGACCGCCGCGGTCAGGGCCTGCTCGACCTCTCCGGCAGTCGTCGCCGTGGCGTTCTTGTCGAGGTAGAGCAGCAGGTTGCCGGTGTACTCCGGGACCACGGAGATCGACGCGTCGCGCAGGGCCGGCAGATAAATCTCCCGGGACCCGAGGTTGGCTTTGACCGAGGACTGCTGGCCCTTGGCGATCAGGGCCTGAGAATAGATGTTGGCCAGGATCACGTTCTCGGTGAAGGTGGCTGACCCGATCACAATCTCACCGGCGGCCGCGGAACCCGACGGCGCTGCCGAGCCGCCGGCCAGTGGGTCGGCGCCGGCGCCACAGGCGGACAGGACCGCGACGGCGCCGAACGACAACCCACCGCCGAGCAGGACACGTCTGGAGATACTCATGGATTTTGCTCCATCTTTGGGGGTAGTTGAGGGGGGCTGACGAACCGGTTGTGACCTCAGGTGGTCGCCGATACAACTGGGGATCTTCGGCGCCGGGCCGGACGGGCCTTCCTCCCGGCGAGCCAGCCGACCAGACCGAGCAGCACGTCCAGGACGATCGCGAGCACGGCCACGAGCAGGGCACCGGAGAACGCCTGGCTGTAGTCGCGGACCTTGATTCCGTCGAAAACCAGCCGTCCCAGGCCGCCCACCGTCGCGTACGCCGCGATCGTGGCGGTGGCGACGACCTGCAAGGTGGCACTGCGCAACCCGGAGATCACGAGCGGTAGAGCCAACGGCCACTCCACCTTGGCCACGAGCTGCCCACCGGTCATACCGAGGGCCCGGGCCGCGTGCACCGCCTCGGGGTCGGCGCCGGTCACCCCGGCCGCAGTCGCGGTGAGGACGGGTGGGATCGCCAGCACGACCAGGACTCCGATGACAGGGGCGACGCCGGTGCCGAGCAGCAGCACGATCAGGACCAGCAGACCGAGGGTTGGAATCGCGCGGGCGGCGTTGCTGAGGCCGATGACCACGAAGCCGCCGCGACCGGTGTGTCCGATCAACAAGCCCAACGGGACGGCGATCAGCGCCGCGATGACAACCGAGATGACGGTGTAAGCCAGGTGCTCCCCGAGACGGTAGGCGATCCCGTCGCCGCCGCTCCAGTTGGCCGAGTCGAAGAGAAATCCGACGAGGTTCACGCGCGGACTGCCTTCCGCCAGCGCAGGGTGCCACGCTGGATGAGCAGGATGAGAGCGTCCGCGAGCAGGGCAAGCGCCACGCAGAGCACCAATCCGACGATGATTGGGGTGTAGAAGTACTGATTGTATCCCTGGTCGAAAAGGGTGCCGAGGCTCGGCTGTCCCACGAGCACCGAGATGCTGACCAGGGCGATGTTGGACACGGTGGCCACCCGCAGCCCGGCGAAGATCACCGGCATGGCCAGTGGCAGCTCGATCCGGAGCAACCGTCGGAGGCGTCCGTAGCCCACGGCCGAGGCGGACTGCTTGACCAGATCCGGAACGGACCGGAGCCCGTCGACCACGCTGCGGACGAGCAGGGCGAACGTGTAGATGGTCAGGGCGACGACGATGTTGAGGGGGTCCAAGGTCCTGGTGCCCAAGAAGACCGGCATCGCGATGAACAGAGCCAGGGAGGGGATGGAGTAGAGCAGGCCGAGCACCACCAGCAGGCCGTTGGCCACGGCCCCGGTGCGATAGACCAGATAGCCGATCGGCAGGGCCAGAGCCAGGGCGACGATGACCGGGATCAACGAGAGCAGCATGTGGACGCTGAGCAAGCCCCCGATGTCGCTCAGGTTGCGCTGCAGCCAGCTCCAGTCGAGCACTACGTCCTGCGCTCGGAGTCAGCGGCTCCAGGTGCCGCGTCCTGATCGACCGGGGGCTCAAGGTCGTCCTGCTCCACCAAGACGGCAGGGTCGGTCTCGTCCAGAGTTGTCGGCGCGTGGGGTGGTTCGGTTTCTGGCCCCGTCGAGGTCGAGGTGATGGCCGTCGCGCCCCCTGCCGCTTCGCGATCGGCCTCGGCCGCCCGAACCGAGATCGATTCCACGACCGACGCGCGCGCCTCGGTGACCTGACCCAGGATCGTCTGGGCACTGACCACGCCGGCGTAGCGCCCGGTGCCCCGGTCCACCGCCACCGCCAGGCCGAAGGGCGAGGTCAACGCCGAGTCCAGCGCCACCCGGAGAGTGTCGGACTCGGGGCTGAAGGTGGATCCGAGGGCGAAGATCTGACCCGGATGCTCGGGGTCGGCCCAACCCACCGGCCTGGCGTCGGCGTCCACGACGAGGGTGGGCTCGTGCCCACGGGCTGCCTCGAGATCGCGGACCACCTTCACCCGTTCCAGACCCAGGTTCCCGGCCGGCAGGAACTGCAACGACCGGTAGCCGCGGTCGCGACCGACGAAACCCTCCACGAACGCGTCGGCCGGCTCGTCCAGGAGCTCCTGCGGGGTGCCGACCTGAGCCAGGTGGCCGCCGACCCGGAGGATCGCCACCTGGTCGCCGAGCTTGACGGCCTCGTCGATGTCGTGGGTGATCAAGATGATGGTCTTGCTGAGCTCCCGCTGCAGGCCTAGGAAGAACTCGTGCAGCTCGCTTCTGACGACCGGGTCGACGGCCGAGAACGGTTCGTCCATCAACATCACGAGTGGGTCGGCCGCCAGCGCCCGCGCCACCCCCACCCGCTGCTGCTGGCCGCCGGAGAGCTGGGCCGGATAGCGCTGGCCGAGCTTGCGGTCCAGACCGACCGCGTCCAACAGTTCGAGCGCGCGCTGTTGCGTCTTGGCCTTGGACCAGCCGAGCAGACCGGGGACCGTACCGATGTTGTCCAGCACCGACCGGTGCGGGAAGAGACCGCCACTTTGGATGACGTAGCCCATCTGACGACGCAGCGTGGTCTTCCGCATGGAGTTGAGCGGGCTGCCGTCCCAGGTGATCGCGCCGCTGGTCGGCTCGATCATCCGGTTGACCATCCGCAAGGTGGTGGTCTTGCCGCACCCGGACGGCCCGACGATCACGGTGATCTTGTCGGAGGGCGCCGTCAGGCTGAGATCCACGACCGCCGCCGTCCCGTCTCGGAAGGTCTTGCCGACTGACTCGAACTCGATCACGCGGAACCCCACTCGTGGACGAACGGACGCCGGCTGAACGGTCAAGCTCCCCAGCAGTTGACGTCGACCCTAGCGGGCACGGCTGACAGTTCCTTGACGCACATCTCGTCGAGGCGCCGATTTCCCCATGCGGCGCCACTAGTTACTGACTGGTAACTTGAGGCAGGACCAAGGGAGGAGCCGTACGTGAGGATCGTCGCCATAGTCGTCGCCCTGGCCGTCTCGGTGGTCGGGGTGGCGCTGTTCGCCCGGATGGCAACCGGCATCGTTGGCGTGGTCAGCCTCGGTCAGCCTGTGGCCGGGCGTCGTGACCAGGTCGCGGAGCGGTGGAAGCACCTGCTCACGGAGACGCTGGGCCACACCCGGATGCTGCAGTGGACCAAGGTCGGGATTGCGCACTGGTTCGTCTTCGTGGCCTTCGGCGCCCTCTTCTTCACCCTGATCACGGCGTACGGGCAGCTGTTCGACCCGCGGTTCGCCCTGCCGGTGATCGGGCACTGGGTGGTCTATGAGTGGCTCAGCGAGCTGATCGCCTGGGCCGGGCTGCTCTGCATCGGCTACCTGATGGTCACCCGGGCCCGGCTGCGCAACCACGGCCGGAAGTCCAGGTTCTTCGGCTCCCGCACCTGGATGGGGGTATACGTCGAGCTGACCATCCTGGGAATCGTCGTCTGTGTGCTGGCGCTGCGAGCGATGGAGTTCCAGCTGCTGGGGGCCGAGACGTCCCGCCTGCACTTCCCGCTGACGTTCTTCCTGCTGCCCTCCGGGCTCTCCCTCGTCTCGCTGGCTATGGCGATCAGCGTGGCGGCGGCGGTCAAGATCATCGTCTCGATGGCCTGGTTCGTCGTGCTGGGGTTGAACGCCACCATGGGGGTGGCCTGGCACCGCTTCACCGTCTGGCCGAACATCTGGTTCAAGCGGGAGTCGTCCGGGCGACCGGCGCTGGGTGCCCTGCAACCGATCATGGTCGATGGGTTGCCGCTGGACTTCGCCGAGATCGAGGACCTGGACGAGAACGCCAGCCTCGGGGTCGGCAAGGTCGAGGACTTCACCTGGAAGGGCTTGCTCGACTTCACCTCCTGCACCGAGTGCGGTCGCTGCCAGTCGCAGTGCCCCGCGTGGAACACCGAGAAGCCGCTGTCCCCCAAACTGCTCATCATGGACCTGCGGGAGCACGCGTACGCGAAGGCTCCCTACCTGCAGGCCGCCGAGGAGGCCCGGGCCGCACTCCCCCAAGCCTTCCAGGACGAGGCCGCCCGGCCGCTGGTCGGACCGATCCAGGTGACCGACGGGTTGGCCGGGATCGTCGACCCCGACGTGCTCTGGTCCTGCACCACCTGCGGAGCCTGCGTGCAGCAGTGCCCCGTCGACATCGAGCACGTCGACCACATCCTCGACATGCGGCGCTTCCAGGTGCTGATGGAGTCGGAGTTCCCGCGTGAGCTCAACGGGCTGTTCAAGGGCCTGGAGTCCAAAGGCAACCCCTGGAACATGAGCCCCCGTGGCCGGCTGGACTGGGCCAAGGGACTGGACTTCGACGTAGCGGTGGTCGGCGAGGACGTCGAAGACCTGAGCGCGGTGGAATACCTGTTCTGGGTCGGCTGCGCCGGGGCGTACGAAGATCGGGCGAAGCAGACCACCCGGGCCGTGGCCGAGCTGCTGCACACCGCCGGGGTGCAGTTCGCCGTGCTGGGCAACGGGGAGACGTGTACGGGCGACCCGGCCCGGCGAGCGGGAAACGAGTTCGTCTTCCAGCAGCTAGCGATGGAGAACGTCGAGACCCTGACGGGGGCCAAGGCCACCAAGGTCGTCACGACCTGCGCCCACTGCCTCAACACGTTGAAGAACGAATACCCCCAGCTGGGCGTCGAGCTCGAGGTGGTGCACCACACGCAGCTGCTGAACCGGCTCGTACGCGACGGGCGACTGACCCCCGTGGCCCCGGTCGACGGGTCCGTGGCGGGGAGGACCATCACCTACCACGACCCCTGCTACCTCGGGCGGCACAACCAGATCTACGACCCGCCGCGCGATCTGCTGGGTGCGTTGCCCGGTGCCACCGTGGCCGAGATGCCGCGGTCCGGTCAACGCTCCTTCTGCTGCGGTGCCGGCGGGGCCCGGATGTGGATGGAGGAGAAGATCGGCACCCGGATCAACACCAACCGGACCGAGGAGGCGCTGCTGACCATCGCCGACGCCGGCGGCCCGTCGACCGCTGCCCCGGGTAGCGGCAGCGGTGCGATCGCGACCGGCTGTCCCTTCTGCCGGGTGATGCTGACCGACGGGCTCGCCGCGAAGCAGGCCGACCGCAGCGCCCCGGAGTCGGTCGAGGTGCTCGACGTGGCCCTGCTCCTGCTGGAGTCGGTCAGGCGCCCCGGCTGAGCGGGCCCTGGGGCGTACGGCCGCCGGGTGCTCGGACCTGGTCGGCCCCGGACTCCACCCAGGAAATGTGCGCTCTACCCAGAACATATCCCGGGTGAAGCGGGCAATTGGCAGGTATACCTGGGAAACCGACAGGCAGCCAGCCGCCTCAGATGCCGCCCTTCTGGAAGTTCAGGTGGGAGCGGCTGGCGGTGGGGCCACGCTGACCCTGGTAGCGCGAGCCGTACTGGGCCGAGCCGTACGGGAACTCGGCTGGTGTGGTGAGGCGGAAGAAGCAGAACTGACCGATCTTCATCCCCGGCCACAGCTTGATCGGCAGCGTGGCCACGTTGGACAGCTCCAGGGTGACGTGGCCGGAGAAGCCGGGATCGATGAAGCCGGCCGTGGCGTGGGTGAGCAGTCCGAGGCGGCCGAGGCTGGACTTGCCCTCGACCCGGGCTGCGATGTCGTCGGGCAGCGTCACGACCTCATAGATCGAGCCCAGCGCGAACTCGCCGGGATGCAGGATGAAGGGCTCGTCGGGGTCGGTCTCCACCGACCGGGTCAGATCGGCCTGCTCCTCGGCGGGGTCGATGTGCGGATAGCGGTGGTTCTCGAAGACCCGGAAATACCGGTCCAGCCTGATGTCGATGCTGGAGGGCTGCACGAGATCAGGTGAATAAGGATCGAGGCCGATCCGCCCGGCTTCGATCTCGGCCCTGATGTCGCGATCCGAGAGCAACATGCCGCGACCCTATCGTGGCCGGGCGGCCGCCCCCGGTCACCGCGAGTCGCGCCGGATCCGCAGCCAGTGGTCGCCGATGGACACCACCGACTCCTCGTCGACGTAGACGATCTCACCGGCCCGGGCGCGCCTGGACACACCAACCGGTGTGGTGACGGTGGACCCGTTCGTCGAACCGCGATCCACGACGAACAGCCCGGCCGAGTCCAGCCCGATGGCCAGGTGGGACTTCGACACCGTACGGGTTTCGTCGGCCAGCTTGACCAGCTGCGCTCCCTCCTCGCCGGGCTGAGGCTGCGGATTGCGGCCCAGCAGCACGAGACCCTCGATGACGATCTCCCGGCCGTCGTCCAGCTCAGCGACCCACGCCGCTTCCGGGGCGGCGTCCGGGGCCGCGTCCTGGGCCGCGTCCGGGGTGGGCTCGGGCTGCATACCAGGCGCCGCGGGGGGTGCGGAAACCGCCGGCGGAGCGAGCGGGCCGCTCGGCGGGGCCGGCGGGGCCAGCGGGGCTGCGTGGCCCGGTTCTTCGTCCGGCACGCCGGTCGGCTGGGGCTCGTCGGACCGATCCTGGGGCGGCGAGACGGCCGCGCTGATAGAACCGGACGTCTGGACCGGGGCGAGCCCACGCTCCTTGATCACCACCGCCTCGGCCGACAGGTCGTGCCAGCCCTGTCGACGGGGGTGCAGGAGCAAGAACAGCACCAGCAGGATCGCCCCGACTCCACTCAGGTTGAGCAACCCCAGCACCAGACCGCGCACGAAGGCCCGAGCCCAGCCGATGGGCCGTCCGTCGTAGAAGCCGACGAGCTGCAGCTTCATCAGCCGCATCCCCGGACTGGCCGCCTGGACCGCGGTCATCCGCCAGATCAGCAGCAGCCAACCGACGATCAGCGCCACGGTGATCACCGTGAGGACAGACCGAGCGGCGCCCGAGAGGCCGGGCAGTGCGAAGAGCACCAAGGCACCAAGAACCCCAGGCACCACCGAATCGATCAGGTAGGCGACCAGACGGGGACCCAGCGGACCCAGCTCGACTCCCGGCGGCAGGCCGGTGCCCTGCTGCGGTTGATCCGGGTGCGGCGATGCCATGGGCGGAGCTCCTCGTGTTCGGCTGGAGTCAGCGGTGTGGGGCCAGAGGGCCAGTGCAGACGCTATTGCGGGAAGTCAATCAGAACTGCGACCCCGTCGCCGAGCTCCAGCAGGCTCTGCAGCGGCGCCGGCACGGGCTCACCCGGCGGAAGCTGCTGGCGCTCACCAGTGCCAGGTCTGACCAGCACGGTGCCGTTGGTCGATCCCAGGTCGGTGACGACGATCTGCCAGTCCTCGGGGGCGATCTCGACGTGAGTCCGGCTGATGTCGTGGCTCGGGCTCGGCACGGTCATCAGTCGGGGGGCTCGGGCGCTCGACAGATGGGCCGAGGGTGCTCGGCCCAGGAGCACCGCCCGGTCGACCTCGGCGGTGGAGCCGTCGCTGGCCCGGAGTACCGCGAGGGCCGGCCGGGCCACCAGACGGGGTCCCTGGGACGCGATGGGAGCGCCGCAGACCCGGCACAAGGTCGCGTTCTGCGGGCTGCTGTGACCGTACGGGCAGACCACGGCCATCACCATCGAGTCCTGCGAGACCGTCGGCGCTGCGGCCGGCTCGGCTGCGACGGGAGGCATCATCAGCTGGGTCTCACCGTTCTCGATGCTCTCGGACAGCCCGGGGTCCATCGAAGACGACCCGTCCACGCCGCCCACCAAGTCCTCGGCCGGTACGGCTGAGGTGGCCAGATCGGAGTCCAGGAAGGGATCCGTCATCAGCTCGGTCGTCGGCCCATCGAGCCCGGTGTTGTCCGGCTCGTCAGGCTCCGCCCCGTCGGTGGCGTGGTCGGCCCGCTCGGAGTTGTCGTCGAAGGACTCCGCCGGAGCGCCGAGTTCCTGCGGCGAGTAGACCTGAGCCTGCTCCGAGGCGTCCAAGGTCAGCGACGAGGCGCGCACGGCCCCGATCACCAATGGCAGCGACATCGACGGGCCCATGGTCTCCGCACGGGCCGCGGGCAGCTCGACCTGCACCTGGGTCAGACCGGAAAGACCGACCTCGCTCCAGGTCTGGATCCCGGCCCCGTCGGCCACGACGGAGCCGGTAGCCGGGTCGAGCACCTTGACGGCGCCCCGTACGAGAGACCGCATTCCGTCCTTGGTCCAGAAGAAGGCGGCGAAGCTGGGCATGGTGTCGATCCGATAGCCGGCCAGCTGGGCAGCCAGATCGACCAGCGAGGCCGCCCCCACGACCTCGCCCCACAGCGCCGGAACCAGCGAGGACCACTGCTCGGTGGCCGGCTCGAGCACCACGACCGAGGTCGGTCCGGAGAGCACGATCCAGTCTCCGGGTGTGTAGGCGGCGCGCCATCGTCCCGCCGGTGAGCTCATAGGTCCCCTGTCTGCGATCGGTGCGGCCAGCCAGCGCGACCACACCCTCATCCTGGGGATCGTAAACGCTGGCCCCGGCATGGCGCGATCCGCGACCGATCGAGAGGGCGTTCGGCGAACAGGTAGCGCACAGGTCGGCTGGGCGTGCACGATGACCTTTACGTCAACCGGGCGGGTCAGAATGGACGGATGCCAGACCCCACGGACGCCGTCGACCGCATCCTGATCCGGGAGGCGGAGCAGGCTTTGGCCCGGGCCCGGCACGTCGTCGTCATCGACGACGAGTCCGCGGCCCTTGCGGGGTTGGTGTCCGATGCTCTGGGACCGGCCGGCGAGAGCTGCGTACGGGCGTACACCGATTCGGCGGCGACTCAGCGGGCCTTGACCGACCTGGCCACTCGGCACTCCATCCACGTCGCAGCCGAGCTCGATGCCGGTCTGCTGGGTGACGCAGACCTGGTCCTGCTGCGGTTGCCCAAGTCGCTGGCCGCGCTGGACGAGACCGCTGCCGCGGTGGCCCGGCTGGCGGCCCCAGGGGTGCAGCTCTACGCGGCCGGTCGGGTCAAGCACATGAGCCGCGGGATGAACGCCTGCCTCGCTCGCCACTTCGGATCGGTGCGAGCCAGCCTCGGTCAGCAGAAGGCCCGGGTGCTGGTGGCAACAGGCGCCCGACCGGACCTGCCAGCCACCGAGCCGCACACCCAGCGCCACGACGACCTGCGGGTCACCCTCGTCGCGTACGGCGGCACCTTCGCCGGGTCCGACGTCGATCTCGGCAGCCGGTTGATGATCCAGTGCTTCGACCGGCTGCCAGCGGAACCCCGGACGGTGGTCGACCTCGGCTCGGGCTCGGGGCTGCTGGCCGTCCTCGTCGCCGCACAGCGTCCAGGAGCTCAGGTCCTCGCCGTCGACGACTCGAGAGCCGCCATCCGATCGACCGCGGCCACGGCCACGGCGAACGGGGTCGCCGATCGGGTCAGCAGCAGGCTCGCCGACCGCTTGCACGACGTCGAGGCCGGCTCCGTGGACCTGGTGGTGTGCAACCCGCCGTTTCACCGTGGCACGTCCCGGGACAGCAGCGCTGCGTACGCGATGTTCATCGACGCCGGCCGGGTCCTGCGCCCGGGCGGGGAGCTCTGGGTGGTCTACAACTCCCACCTGCCCTACCTCATGGCCCTGCGCCGGGCCCTGGGGCGGACCTTTGTCCTGGCGCAGAACCCGAGGTTTACCGTGGCCCGTGCGGTCCGGCGGCAAGGCTCGTTCCGTACGGCATGATCCAGACGGCTATCTTGACGCGGAGAGAGAGGTCATCATGACGACCGCCCCGAGCCCCGCCCCCCGGGTCAGGGAGCGGGCCCCAGAGGTTGTTCAAAGATTGACCTTCTCGTTCTGGCCGCCGTCGTACGGCGCGCCCGTCACCTTCGACTTCACAAAGCTCATGATCGAGGCCACCTTGCCGCCGGGGGTGTCCCAGTATTCGGCGCTGTGGCCGCTGACCTTGATCAACCGGACGCTGGGATCGGCCGGACCCTGAGGCAGCCAGGCCTCGACCCAGGGGTTCCACAGCTCCTGGGCCTTGGTCACGTCGGTGACGACCTCGGCGCTGCCGTCGATGGAGATCCAGGTGTCACTCGAGCTGAGGGTGACCCCGACATGCGGATGGTCGGCGATGTGAGCTACGGCGGTGGAGTCCGCCTCAGCGAAGAACCAGAGGTCCCCGTCGCCTTCGACCTCCTGCTGCGCCATCGGCCGGCTGACGAAATGACCGTCCGTGTCCACCGTGGTGAGCATGGCGATCTTGATCTCCCTGGCCAGGTCAGCCAGCTTGGCCACCTGATCGGGTGCGTCTGTCATCGTGTTCCTTTCGTTGTCCAAGGGCGTTGACCGCCTGTACGACCCATCTTCCGACTCCGGTCGCGGTTCCGATGCGAGGGGGCCGGGTTAGCGGCCGGATCGACCGAACAGTTTCCGGTGTGCGACCGGTTGAGGTTGCTGTGGCAGCGTGGTGGGCCGCACCATGACGTCCGGGCCGGGGGTGGCCTCAGCTACGGCGACGTCATCGGGTGCACGGGTCAGCAGGCCGGGCACTTCGGCGAGGGACGCCGCCGCGTCCTCGGCGCGGGGCTCGATCTCCCCGTTGACGCCATAGCGGGTGCGGGTCAGTGTTGCCGTGCACTTGGTCCCGTAGCCGTGCTCCATGACCTCGCAGCCATAGCACTTGAGCAGCCCCGGGAGCAGCTTGAGATCCGGGTTCCGTCCGGCCAGCTGACGCTCTTGCTCATCGACCGTGTTCGCGTAGTTCCGGATCGCCTGCCGGTTCCAGCACTGCACTCCGTCGCCACCGTCTTTGGTTTCGACCCGCATCCGCAACTCCCATCGCGTGGAGGGGCCAGGATACGACCAGAGCACGAGCACGAGGACGACCACGACCGCGCCGAGCGAGCCCACGAGGGATACCGGGGTGTGCAGGTCGTCGCTGAGTGTTCTGGCGCGGCTGCTGCACCCCTGCCGTCGTACGACACCCCTTGCCAGGGGTGCAACACAGCGGGAGGGGTGCAGCGGCAGCGAATACCGGGCGGTCTCGCAAGGCGACGCTCACCGGCGTACGGCTCACGCCGCAACTGTGATCAGACGACGGCCGACCAGATGTCGCCGGAGTCCTGCTCTCGCGACGAGCTCCAGCTGGACCACATCAGCTTCTTCCGCGCGCTTGCTCCCCTCGATGTGCACCGCAACCCGGTCAGGCGACCTCAACGACCACTCGAGCGAAGTCGGCCGGCGAGGAAGCGTCCGGGAACCGTTGGAAGTCAACTGCTGCTCAACGTGATCCAGCGCCCACTCAGCGGCGTACTGCTTCTTGGCCAGAGCCCGGCTGCCCGCGTGCCAGCCGTGTGGGCCAACCTTGCGTCGTAACCTCCGGTGCTTGGCATCGTCGGCCAGTCTGAAGCCGTACCCCTCCACCGTCAGTCGGGAAACCCCGTCAACTGTCGTGCGGGCATAGAACGGGCCAAGCCCTCCGGTGAACATCTCCTCGTCCAGCCAGTCGACCAGTTGCTGCACCCAGGTCTCCGCGTCAGCAGCCTGTTCCCAGTCGACCAGCCACGGCGTCGGACGTCCGGATTCCGGCAGCGCGATCCAGGTGCGGACCGCGACTCCACCCTGACTCAGCTCGAGGTCAACTCGGCCGTCGCCGTAGCCCACCACCCTTGTGGTGTAGGACAGCCGCTGATCCCATCCCGCGACACCGGGACTTCGAGCTATTCCCTGCTCAAGTTGTCCCAGCACCGCCGCGTCGCTGACCACGGTCCAGCGTCCCACGACGGCGTCTCGCGGTACCCCCTATCGCCGGCAACCTTCCCGAGCGCTCGCTGCGTGGATACGGATACCGACGGAGGTCGTGCGTCTCGAAGGGCGAAACCGGCATCTGGCGGGCGCTCTAGTCCGGAACCCCTCAACCGGGACAGCTCAAACCTCGACCTGATAGGTAAGTGGCAGCTCGTCCCCGGGGACGCCCCGGATGCCCCAATTGGCGCGGCGGGTCTCGGTGATGGCGATCTCTACGTCGTGCAAGCCGAGACCGATCGCTGACGTCGTGCGGTCGGGAGGCGCGACGAAGCAGTCCGGGTCGAGGGGGACGAGGCGATGGAAGCGCTTGGCGGCCGGTAGCTGGAGGGCGGTCACCGCGGCCTCGTGGATCGCGTCGGACAGCGGCCGGATCCGAGGACGGAGGGTGGCGGCGTGGCCGTAGATGACGAATTGAGCCATCCCGCCACTCTGGCAGAGAACCCTCGAGCATTTCGGCGTCGTGCCGAGCAGTGAGCCAGTTGGCCGGACTGGGCTATTCAGGCGGGTCGCAATCGGCCTGGGCTCCTGATGGTGGTGAGCGCGTTGTGCAGATCGGCCTGCTGGTGGAGGTGAGTTTGCTGTTCCAATGGTCGACGGTGGCGGCCGCTTGCGCGGCGTGCGTGCAGGCGTGGCCGCGGTCGGTGAGTACAAGCAGGCGATGCCTACGCCGCGCAGGACGGAGTATTGCGCCGCAGAGGGGTGCGGCTATCGGTTCGCGCTCAGTGGGACGCGTTCGCCGACAGGAACCTCGACGGTGGCGGTCGGCGGTGCTCGGTCGGTCGCTAGTCGGGTCGTACGAGGCCGAGGTCCGCCGCGACTCGGTGCAGCCGGTCGTCGAAGGTGGCGACGTACCCCCCTGCTGTGCGCGCGGCGAGGAGGACGCAGCAGTCGGGCAGACGCAGCTGGGTGCGCACCCTCAGCTCGGCGAGGTGACCAGGTGCTTCGGGGTCGAGGGGAACGACCTCTACGCCGAGCTCACGCAGCGCACCCTCCGCCAGGTCGGCACGCCCCGCCCGTGCTGGTCCGACCAGCACCTCGGCCAAGGTCAGGGGACTGGCGGCCAGGGGTTCATCGACCGCCTCGAGCAGCAAGTCGGTGGCTTGTGCGTGGTGAGCGTCGTCCCCGTCGAGGTGTGCGATCAGCACGCTCGCATCAAGCACGATCACGCCGGCCACTCCTGGCGCAACGCCTCCAGATAGCCCGGCTCGTAAGCCCCGGTCATTGCACCGCTCGTCCGCTCGATGACCGCCCGGCGGGCCAAAGTGCTCTGCGAGACCGTCCCGAGCAACACGTCATGCCCCTCCTCGGCGAGACGAACAAGGAGCTGTGCACGGCTCTTGACGTCCGGCCAGCGCCGGGCAGCGTCGTCGAGGGCCACCTTCAGCCGGTCGGACTCAGTGATCAGATAGCGCTGTCGGGTCGTCGGCACGTGACCAGTGTATCGATCAGGTCCCAGTGATACACTCTCGACGACCTCGGGGTAGCGATCTCTGCTTGAAGACGACCGCCCGAAGTCCTCACAGGAGCAGCCGCTACCGGGCGAGCGCGGCGTTGACGTCCAGCCGGCCGCCGGTCAGGGTCCTGCCCGACAGCGACGAGGTCGGCACCGCACTGCCCAGGATGGCCGCCTTCCGCGCCGCGGCGGTGGACGTGGGTTTGACCGAGGCGTAGAGCGCGACCGCTCCAGTGACGTGCGGCGTGGCCATCGAGGTGCCGTCGTAGCTGGAGTAGCCGTTGTACGCGGTGGTCGAGACGATGGCCGCGCCCGGCGCTCCCAGGTCCACGCTGGTCGAGCCGTAGTTCGAGAACGACGCCCGGCCGCCGGTCCTGGTGATGGCCGCGACGGAGAGGACGTTGGCGTTGAGATAGGAGGCCGGGTAGCTCGGGGTGGCGTCGTTGTTGTCGCCCACGCCGTCGCTGCCCCCGTTGCCGGCCGCGGCGACGAACAGGATGTTCGCCTGGTTGGCCCGCTCGATCGCGTCCTTCAGCGCCTGGGAGTAGCCACCGCCGCCCCAGGAGTTGTTCGTGGCGACGATGTTCACGCCACGCTTCTTCAGATCGGTGAAGTAGTCGACGGCCTTGATCGCGTTCGCCGCGGTACCACCGTCGGAGCCGAGGAACTTGCCGCTGATCACCCGAACGTTCCAGTTCACCCCGACGACACCGGTGCCGTTCGCCTTGGCCCCGATGGTCCCCGCCACGTGGGTGCCGTGGTCGTCCCCCGCACCGGTGCTGCCGCCGTCGTAGACGGAGGCGTTGTTCGCGGCGAAGTCCCAGCCGTACACGTCGTCGACGTAGCCGTTGCCGTCGTCGTCCACCCCGTTGGAGGTCTCGCCAGGGTTGCGCACCTGCCCCGACAGCTCCGGGTGGGTGTACTGGATGCCCTCGTCGATGACGCCGACGTAGACCGTGGCCGAGCCGGTGCGACCCGCTGCCCACGCGGCGGCGGCGTTGCTGCCGTAGGTGTTGGCCGGGGTCGTGCTGGGGCCGTACATCCCCCAGAGCTCGCCGTTGGTGAACCGGGGGTCGGTGCTCGTGGCCTGGTGTCTGTAGGTCCAGTTGGGCTCGGCGTAAGCAACCGCCGGGTCGGCCTCGAGCTCACGCACGGCGCGGGACCGGTCGCTGCCGGGGTTCAGCCGGACCAGTTCCACCTGCGCACGGCCGCCGGAGCCCGGCACCACCCGCTCGACGAGCCGGCCAACGGCCCGACCACGGGCGCGGGCGCGGTCAGCAGGCTGAGCACCGGGGACGTAGCTCACCAGGAGCTCGTCCGCCGCGGCCCGGGCACCCCCGGCCGCCGGGGCGGGATCCATCGGACCGTCGGACGGCGCAGCCGCGACCCATGCCGCCGGGAGACTGAAGGCCGTGGCGGAGACAGCCACAGCGGCAAGGCGGAGGAGACGGTGCATCAAGCATCCTTCAGATCGGGGTTTCCGCCACCGAGCAGAAGCGTCCCCGAGCCGAGGCAATACGTGCCCGACTCAACTACCGGTGTGTCGGAGGCAGTGGCGGGGCCACGCGTCCGGGGGCCAGCCTAGCCTCCGCTGTCCCGATTTGTGGATCTTAGGGTCAGTTGGCAAATAGGCCTGCGTTTGTTTCTGAGGGTCTGCGGTTTCGGTATGGCCGTTGGAGGAGAGGTCGTCGTCGAGGCGGCGTTGACCGCGAAGTTCACCGCGTTGTGGCCGCGCCGCTGAGCTGGAGGCCGGCGACGAACCGCCGGGGCGGGTACGGCGCCCCGGTGCGGGACGCAAACCACTCACGGCCACCGACCCGGGGCTGGTCTGGAGTCACAGTCGGAGGCTCGGCCGGTGACCGGTCGCCACGCTTCAGACCATCCGGCGGCGTGACTCGGGACGCTGGCAGATCGGCGATGCCCGACCGCTGGCGTGGCCTTCCTGCTGGTGACCCGGGCCGACCTCAAGTTGCCGGCGGGCCTCCGTACCGTGTCCTTCCCGGCCAGCATCCCCTTCGGACCGTCGGATCCCGGGTGCGTCCGATGGCAACTTAGGGCCCGTCGATGGCCCCGAGGTACAAGATTCGCGACGCTGGCGCTGCTCTAGAGAACCTCGACCCATCGCTCTCACCAGGGATGATGCAGTGAAGCGGACGACGGGAATCGAACCCGCATTCTCAGCTTGGGAAATGGCTCCAGACGGGCCAGTCCTGCGCTAAACAGGTCCTGTGGACTCCCTTGGTGACCGCCTGTGGCCGCCATTCGGGGCACGTTGTGGGCACGCTGACCGGGCTGTTCGAATACCTTGGCCTTCCTATAGCGCGATTCCCAGGTTGATCTTGACCCGCAGAACGGCGCCAGATCCTAGGCTGACCTCGTGAAGATTGGACAGTGGGAGGCTCCACCGCCGCATCGCCCGCGGCTTCCGCAACCGCGACAACTACCGCCTACGCATGCTGCTGATTGGCGGCGGACTCACCAGCCCCACCTCAGGTAAGAAGAGCCGGCAACAGGTCGTCAGAGGTCGGAAAGCAGTGAGGTCCAGTCCACGGACAGAAAGGGGATCCGGCCGCGTACGGCGGGGATCCTGCCGATGCCTTCAGCGTGGTCATTCCCTCTCTGCCGGGGTTCGGGTTCTCCGATCCGCTGCCGGTCGGTCGCTCGGCTGACGTGGTCTCCCTACTACGCCAAGCTGATGTCAGTGCTCGGCTATGACCGATTCGGTGTGCACGGCGGCGACATCGGCAGCTATATCGCGCACCGTCTCGCCCTCGACGTTCCCGAGCGGATAATCGGGCTGCACGTCACCTATCCGGTGGAACCACCCACGGTGATCGAGGCGGAACGTGATGACGCGGAGGAGCTGCGTTTCCTGGCTCGACGACCCGCCGACCACGAGCGCGGCGGCGCCTACGCCCACCGAGGTTGTCCCGGGTCTCGTGGAACTTGAGGTGGCGGTCCCCCGCCTGAGGCCGACCGGATGGTAGGTCTCAGGTGATCCGCCAAGAACACCAAGAGACAGGGGACCGCTGTGACCAAGAAGTACCAGAAGATCGAGTTCGACACGAGCACGCTGGCCGTGCCGGAGCAGGTGAGTGTGGCGATGGACGAGATCGCCGCGGACCTGCGGGAGGGGCTGTTGGCCCTCGCGGTCGGCGCCGGCCTGCAGGTGATGCAGCAGCTGATGGAAGCCGATGTGACCGCCGTGTGCGGGCCGCGCGGCAAGCATGACCCGGGCCGGACCGCGAGTCGGCACGGCCGCGAGGCCGGCTCGGTTGCTGTAGGGGGGCGGCGGGTGCCGATCCGCCGGCCCCGGGTCCGCACGACCGACGGGGCTGGTGAGGTGCCGGTGCCAGCCTATGAGCTGTTCTCCTCCGCTGAGGTGATGGGGCGGATGGCGATGGAGCGGATGCTGGCAGGGGTGTCGACCCGCAGCTACCCGGTCGCGTTGGAACCGGTCGGCGACCGGGTCGAGGCCGACGGCAAGTCGACCAGCAAGTCGGCGGTGTCGCGGAAGTTCGTGGCCATGACCGAGACCGCGCTGGCCGATCTGCTCGCTGCGGACCTGTCCGGGCTGGACCTGGTCGCGTTGATGATCGACGGGGTCCACTTCGCCGACCACCTGTGCGTGGTCGCCCTCGGCGTTGGCATCGACGGGACCAAGCACCCTCTCGCGCTGGTCGAGGGGTCGACCGAGAACACCACGTTGGTCCGCGGTCTGCTGGTCGGGCTCCGCGACCGCGGCCTAGACGTGACGAAGCCGATCTTGGCGGTACTGGACGGGGCGAAGGCGTTGACCGCAGCGGTGAAGGAGGTGTTCGACTCCCCGGTCATTGGTCGCTGCCAGCTCCACAAGCTGCGCAACGTCCAAGATCATCTACCCGAGAAGCTACGTGGCCCGGTCGGCCGGCGGATGCGTACCGCCTACCACGCCGACTCCGCATTGGAGGGTCAAGCCCAGCTGGAAGCGCTGGCCAAGGAGCTAGACAAGTCTCACCCCGGCGCCGCAGGCAGCCTCCGCGAAGGGATGGCCGAAACCCTGATCGTGCTCAGCCTCGGCTTGCCGCCCACCCTGGCCCGGACGTTCCGCTCGACCAACGCGATCGAGTCGATGATCGGCATCTGCCGCCACCATTCCCGCAACGTCAAACGCTGGCGCGACGGGCAGATGGCGCTGCGCTGGTGCGCGGCCGGCATGATTGAGGCCAGCCACCAGTTCCGCCGGGTCAACGGCCACCTCCACCTACCAGCCCTCCGGACCGCCCTCGCCCGGCATGTCGGGGCTGAAAGTGTCACCGACGAATGCCATGATCAAGACGTGAGCGCAGCCTGATGCTCACCGGACCGCCACCGAAGTTCCACGGAACTCGGGACATCCTCACGCCCACCTGCAGCGGACGCGGCCGCTCACCTTGGCCTACGCCCTGGCCGACTCACCCTTAGCACTGGCGGCCTGGGTGCTCGACAAGTGGCGCGAGTGGAGCGACTGCAACGGCAACCTCGACACCCGGTTCGACCGGGACGATCTGCTGACACTCGTCACCCTCTACTGGGTCTCTGGCATCGCCGGGTCCGGGCTGAGCTACTACCGCGACTGGGGACTGGTCGCGCCGCCTGCGCTCCTCGACTCGCTCTATCCGCACGCCCTGCCCGGTGTTGAGCCGCGACCTCTGAACCCAGCAACGCTGGTGCAGGTGCCTGCCGCCGTAGCCCTGTTCAAAGTCCGTTACCCGCGCCGCTTCATCGAGCGCGGCTACCGCGACCTGCGACGGCTAACCGAGATGCCGCGCGGCGGGCACTTCGCCGCCTTCGAGGAAGCCCAGCTCGTCATCGACGACCTGCGCGGCTTCTACCGGCCCCTCCGCGGCACTCGGGCAGCCAAGGAATCGTGCCCGTAACCGTTCCGACCCCCCTAGGGTCGGTGCCGGCACGACCGCGGGCGGGGGTAATCACGGCGAGCACGGCGCCTGGGGCGAGGGTGGCACGAGATGCGCTGCCGGCACGCTGCTGCGGTCGTTGGGCCAGCGCGTATAGGACGATCAGGTGCCATTTGTCGCCGAACGTGTTCACCGCCGTGGTCAGCGGACACGCCGGCTCGGGGTGGCTGGGCATGATCCTCCTTTGTGTCGCGCACCTGCAGGTGCGTACTTGTGTGACGAGCTGGGGTAGGACCTTGCCCCTGCCCTCCTCGCCGACGTCAGCCGGTTACTTCGCGCTGACCCTCCCAAAGTTGATAGTCTTACGAGGTGGCTCAAACATCGGTTGAGGCCCTCGGAGAGGGCGAAACTATGTACGCGCGCTAATCCCGCGCGTTCGATTCTCAGCTTCCCAGGTTTCAGTCGGCCCCTGATGGCCGGCTTCTCGGTGCTGTCCGGACGCGGTTCTTCCACCCGTTCTCGACAGGAGTCACACCGAATGTTCTCGCGCCGTTCTGCGTCTGCCCGTCCACAGCAGCTCACCGCCCTATCGTTCCTCAACTTTACCGTCCTCGGCCTGCACGTCGGGGTCTACGCCGTCCAGTTAGCTCCGCTGTCAACCGCCCTCGAACTCAACCCCGGCCGTCTCGGCCTTGCTCTGACCTGCGCCGCCTTGGCCGGATTGGTCACCCTGTTCGGCGGCGGTGTCCTCGCCGACAAGCTCGGCCGCCGGGTGGTGCTGCTGATCGGGTTCCTGGGCACCGGCACCGCGTTCGCCCTGCTCAGCCTGGTCCACAGCTACCCGGCCCTAGTCGGTGCCCTGGTGGTCTACGGGCTCACGGTCAGCTTCATCGACCTGGGCGTCAACACCGTCGGATCCGACCTGGAGGCGATGACCCGAAGGAAGGTTATGACCGGGCTGCACGCCGGCTTCAGCGCCGGCGCCTTCCTCGGCGCGCTCGCCACCGCTCTCGTGCTGACCGCCGGCGTCGACTTCCGCGACGTCTACCAGGGTCTGGCTGCCGTGCTGATCGCCGCCGGGATCGTGGCTGCGGTCGCCGCCCTCCCGGTCCGACCCCCACACGACGAGGGCCACGACACCGCAGAGGGTGGGGGCAAGGTATGGCGGATCCCCGCAGTTTTGTTCGCGATGGCCTTGATCGGCGTCACCTTCTTCGGCGAAGGTGCCCTGGAGAGCTTCCTCGCCGTCTACCTACAGCGGGCCCTCGGCTCCACGATCCTGCTCACCGGCGTCGGGGTGGCGACCTACCACGCCGCCTCCCTGACCGGCAGGCTCATCACGACCCGCGTCCAGCACCGGTGGGGTGAACGCCGAGTCGTCACGGTCGCCGGGCTGTTGGCCAGCGCCGGCATCACCATCACCGTGCTCAGCACCACCACGGCGGCGGCCATCGGCGGCCTGCTCATCGTCGGGTTCGCCGTCGCCCCCATCGTTCCGGCCGCCCTCTCCCTGGCCGGCAGGTCCGCACCCCACCGAGCCGGCCAAGCCGTGGCCACCACCACCGCCGTCGGCTACGCGGCGTTCGTCATCAGCCCGTCAATCGTCGGCGGACTAGCCACCCTGACCAGCCTCCGCGTCGCCCTCGCGCTGCTGATCCTGACCACCCTCACCGTCGCTCTCCTTGGACACCGCTGGCCCCTGCAACGATCCTCGCGTCCCACCAAGGCGGCCATTGTGGACTAACACCCCACCGGTGGCGGCCTCAACGTGGACGCCAATGGCGTCGACCAGAGATCACTCGCGCCAAGTGGACACACATCGGAAACCACGAGGGAAGCGACGACATGGCGAGGATCGCAACCCGGCTCCAAGTCGTCTGTCTCCTTGTCAGCCGACACATTGTCAACGACAAAGTAATCGACTTTCTACAACGCAATGGGAATTGATCCTGAGCGACTTGTCGTCGTCCCGGGTTCCTGTCGTCGGTCTGCCGTTTATCAAATTTCTTGTCGTCGTCACGGCTTGGAAACGGTCGATGATTATGCGGCGATTCTTACCGTAGACGACCCTGACGATAGCAGGCCACATAGCGGCTGGCCGGCCTTCGTGCTGACCGTTTCCCCACCCATGACTACTCAGACGGTGGAGAAGACAGAGTTTCTAGACTTCCGCGATGTTGGCCACAAGATTCTCGCCGAGGTGGCGGAGGATGAGGCGTCAGCCCGTCATCGGGCCTGTTACGTCTTCGCGCCGAAGCATCTGCACGCACCACCTGAAGTGGCCGTCAGCACCGTCGGAACCGAAGTAGGCGTAGGTGACGATTGCGTATGCGGCGCGGTAAAGCGCATACCGGTCAGGGTCGTGTCCGAATCTGGACATAAAGTATTGGCTCAGCAGATTCTCGGACAGGCGTGCGTTAGGCCCGTACATGTCGAAGAGGCTCGCTGTCAGGGCGGCGTCGAAGTGCGGATCGCCGACGGTCGTCAAGAATCCGAAATCAAGCACCCCGGTGAGGCGGCCGCCGTCGACCAAAACGTTGGCTGGTGTCAGGTCTCCGTGCAAGACGGCAGCGGGGAGAGACTGCGATAGGGCCCGTAGACGGGCAGCTATCGCTGCCACCAGTGCATCGCTATCCGTCAACGCATGGCGAAGCAGTTCGGGCGAGGCCTGGAACCGACGTTCCACCAGATCGGCGAGTGAGTCAGAGAAGGAGCCGAGCCAGTCGAACGGCTGATCACCAGGAAGAATCGGCAACGCAGCCAGGTCTGGTGAGATCGTCACCTGGGTCAGACCCTCCAGCACCTCGCCCAGCAGGAGTGTCGCTTCGGCGTCAACCAGAGGTGGAGCCGGATCTGGCCTGGCCGCTAACGATCGGCCGTGCACTTTGCGTTCGATCGAGATGACTAGATCGCCGTCTTGAAGAAGTTCCAGCACCCGCGGCGTCCTGAACGGCAACGCTCCTTCTTCCAGGGCCACCCCGAACCGCTTCAGCAAATCCACATCCCCACGAGAGCGGCCGTGCCAGATCTTGGCCACCTGGTCGTCAGATAGATTTATGACCGTTCCTTCCATACCCGACCCCAGAACGGTCCCTGGCTCCCAGCCATGACGTCGAAGCAGGCGCGCTGCACGCTCATTCACCGACGCGACCCTACAAGCCGCCCCGAACGCAAGGCCAACATCTGCCGCCGTCCTCGAGCAAGGCGAATAACTTTCGGGAGCAAGAGGAACTTCTTGAGCCGGCGTGTCAGGTGATCAGCGACGGCCTACAGGTCGTGCACGACCTCGGGCATTGCTCACCCGCCTGCAATCCGCAGTCACCAGGATGGATCAGTCTCCGGGCAGGTTTCCTGACCGCCAGTGGGCAGAATCTCATGGCCCTTGACACAGGGCGGGCGTGTCGCCCAGGTCAGCCCGCGGCGGTGCTGGTGCGCCGTCCAGCCGAGGTCCTGCGGCTCGGTCCCGGGGATCCGATTATTGCCGTGGTACTGCTGTACGTCGAGCAGCAGCGCGTTGGTGCTGCCGGTGCGTGGTAGGTGGGTGCGGATGACGTCGTCGGCCTTGGTGTAGCGCGACGGTGCGCAGCCCGGGCGATCACGAGGAAACGTGTAGACCCGCTCCGAGCCTGTTCGGCTGCGCAGATCGGCGCTAAGATATAGGCCTCCTCAGCCGGCGGCAGCGGGTGCCAGTTCCAGCCGGGGATCTCGTCCAGCCGGTTCCGGGAAGGGTGACGCCAACCCGCCCGCCGGTTACGTCGAGGACGACCAGCCGGTGGGTCGCTGGCTGAACCAGGTCCGCCGCCGCCTAAGTGCCTTGCTGATTGATCGCCCATTGCAGACGGAGCCGCTGACTGCGGTCCATGGTGAGGGTGTCCAGATCGGCGGCAGGACCCACTCCACCTGGGTCGTCTCTGAGCTGGCTGTCGGTTCGCCGGAGACGTACTCGGCACGGTAGACGATGGTGAACTCCTGGCGGACTTCGTCGTCGCTGGTGTAGTGTATCACGTGCTTTGGGTCGGTGTAGATGGCGGCCACACCGGTGGCCCGGATAGCGATACCGGTCTCTTCGAGCGTTTCCCGGATGGCTGTGGCGGTCAGCGACTCCCCGGGGTCCTGGGCACCTCCGGGCATGGTCCAGTTGCCGTTGTCGGTGCGACAGGTCAGCAGGATTTTGTCGTCATGGAGGACGAAGGCGGCGGCGCTGGGTTTGATGCTGTTGGCTGGCGGCGCGTCGGGGTTGTCGTAGTAGTCGATCCGTTCGCCCATGGGCGTCAGGGTACTGGTTCGCCGGTGGCCCAGACCCGCCGTCCGCGGCGCCATCCCCCGCCAGGTGATCCGGCAGGTCGTGAAAGCCACCTACGTCCAGCTGTGGTGGCCACGCTTCGACACCCCCGTCTACGTCCAGCGCACCCCGGTCTGGGACGGGTCCGACTACTGCGACCCCGACACCGGCGAGATCCTGCCCACCTGGCAACAAGCCCTCGACCGGTGTGAGGCTGATCCTGGTGGCCGGCCGGGGCATGTGATGCGGTTCGGCACCCAGGTCGATATCGCCGGCATCATCGCCCCCTCCCCAGATGCGGACCGGGCCGTTCGCTACCTCACCAAGTACCTGACCAAATCCATCGCCTCCACCTACGTCGACGACACTCCGGACCTGGCCCGGGAAGCGCACATCGACCGGCTGCACGCCGAGCTGCGGTGGCTGCCGTGCACCCCGACCTGCGCGAACTGGCTGCGCTACGGGATCCAACCCGACCAGCCCGGGCCCGGCCTGAAAGCCGGCCGCTGCGCCTCCCCCGCGCATGACCGGGAGAACCTGGGTATCGGCCTGGAGTATTCACGGCGGTGAGTTTCGGGCTGGCTTCGGCGGCCGGTTGGGACGTAAAAGGTGCTCTGACCTGGGAGAATACGAGTTGTCGAAACTGGTAGTCGTCCACTGATCGGAGCACCTT
>JAABUN010002659.1_pt1 | contig 30702 bp, 30 predicted proteins | sample 5559311 | NCBI WGS metagenome assembly JAABUN01 (sample SAMN10711877, study PRJNA513370) | rock metagenome | isolation source: Antarctica rocks | place: Antarctica: Victoria Land, Siegfried Peak sud | reverse complement strand
ACTGGGTGGTAGCGGCTCGGCATCGGGTGGCTCCAGGAAGTTCATCCTGGAGCCGCTCAGCGCCTAACAACCCACGAAACGCTCGGCAGCACTGCTCCAAGTGCCTAACAGGCTCTAGAGTGCGAGATTGTTTCGGTATCAGTCCCGGGCTCACTTGCATCGGGCATGCTTACCCGGGGCCGGAGGGAGCCGCGACATTGCGCGGTTCCAGCCTGAAACGAAGCCAAGCGCCATGGCGTCCGCGTGCGTTTACCGCACCTAAATCTGAGCAGGGCACGTTGCGCGATACCCGATCGACGAGCTTCGCTCAATCGCACCGAGCGCCCACCGCCACCATTAGGCCCACGCACCACTGACGCCGGTAGCCGCTCCGGTCACATCGCCAACGGAAGATCGACCGAGCCGTCCACTGATCGCAGCACCAACGTCTTCGCGTCCGGCGCGACATCAAAGACCAGGACACTTCGATACGCAATCCCCGGCTGCAACGTACCAACCGTCGGATCAAATCCGAAGTCCAGCACATACGCCGCCCCGGACGCATCGGGATCAACCTCGAAGACCCGTTGCTGGTCGTCAACCAGCTGGAGGCTTCCCACCGGATTGAATGGCGCTGGCACCTGCCCTCGATTCGTCACGGTCACCGGCACGACGACAAACGCTCCCTTTGCCGCCATCGGCGTCAACCCATCACGCCGTCCGACCACATCCTGTCGCTTGGCCCCTCCCGACACGTCAAGCTCCCACAGCGACGCGAACGGCAATGGCGTGGCCGCTGGTGGCGGTGGGGTCAGCGATAGCGCCTCGATCGTCGGACGCTGCAGATTCAGCTGGCCCTCCAGATCGACGACCCGCGTCTCATATGCCTCAATCGTCGACCGCGGGACATCCGGGTTATGTCCAATCCCCGACTCGCAAGCCGCCAGACCGAGCAGGCTAGCGCCAGCCAGCCCTGCCCAGCGCCACATACCCCACCACACCCCCACCTACACCTCCATGACCATCGGCAGGATCATCGGTCGTCGCCGAGTCTCTCGAAACAGGTACGACGCGGTGACCTCTCGCAGCTGCCGGCTCAGGTACCCCCAATCCTCAACATGATGACCATTGGTGTACTGGCCAAGCGATTCCCGTACATGCGCTTTCGTCGTCGCCAGCAGCTCCGTCGACTCACTGATTTGGACGAAGCCCCGCGTGATAATCTCAGGACCCGCGACAATCCTCCCCGTCTCCCGATCAACGGTCACGACCACCATCAGGATCCCATCCCGAGACAGGGCACGCCGATCCCGGACGACGATATCGCCTACCGCCCCGACCGTGACCCCATCGACATAGACGTAGCCCGCGTCAACTCTGCCCGTAACAGCGACCTTCTCCGGCGTGACCTCGATCACATCGCCAATCCCGGCGAACGTAATGCGGTCGTCCGGAACCCCGGCATCTCGTGCCAGATCAGCGTAGAGCGCCATGTGCCGCGACTCACCATGAAACGGGATCACGTCCGTCGGCGACGTCAGTTCCAGCATTTGCCGCAGCTCCCCGCGACTGGCGTGTCCCGAGACATGCACCAGATCCCGCGCGCTGTAGATCACCTCGGCACCAGCCTGAAACAGTTGGTTAATCACCCGAAACACCGCGGTCTCATTACCCGGAATCGGCGTCGCCGAGACGATCACCGTGTCACCCGCACCGATCGTGACCTCCCGGTGATCGCCGTTTGCGATCCGGCTCAGTGCCGCCATCGGCTCTCCCTGGGGGCCGGTGACGACATAGACGATCTGGTCGTCAGGAAGGAAGGAGATCTCCCGCGACTCCATGACGACCCGATCCGGATCCGCCAGGTAACCAAGCTCCTGGGCGATTCGCATGTTGTTCGTCAGGCTACGCCCGAGTGGTGCGACTTTTCGCCCATGCCTGGCGGCCGTATCGATGACCTGCTGCACCCGCGCGATCAGCGACGCAAATGTCGCGACGAAGATTCGGCCCTCCGCCTCCGCGAAGACCCTGTTGTATGTGTCGCCAACGACCCGTTCCGATGGCGTTTCACCAGACGACTCGACATGAACGCAATCGGAGATGAGCACGCGCACACCACGCTCACGAAACCGTTCAAGCGCGTCGACATCGGTCAGCTTCCCGTCGATCGGCGTCGGGTCGAGTTTGAAGTCCGCGGTATGCACGATCAATCCGGCGGGAGTAGAGATACCGAAGCCAACCGCGTCAGGAATGCTATGGCAGACACGAAACGGCTCAACCCCGAACACGCCAGCCGTCACCACCGGATGAAGGTCGGGATCGAGTTCCCGCAGGTCGGCCTGACCGAGGAGCCGCGCCTCCTCCAGCTTTACGGAGATGAGCCCCAACGTCAGCTTGGTTGCATAGATCGGGATGGGAAGCAGGTCGGGGAGCAGATACGGAAACGCCCCGATGTGGTCCTCATGCCCGTGGCTGATAAAAAGTCCCCGCAGCCGGTCCTTCCGCTCGCGGAGATAGGTGATATCAGGAAGGACGAGGTCGATACCGAGCTGATCCTCTTGAGGAAAGGCAACACCGCAGTCGATGACGATGATGTCGTCGCCGTACTCCAGAAGGAGCATGTTCTTCCCAATTTCCGCCAACCCTCCAAGGAATATGACTCGTACCGCTTCCGTGGCTATGATCCTTTCGCCGGTTGAACAGAAGAGACGTCGGCATTGAATCTGGGGCGACGCTCCAGTTGTGGCGCGCACCAACACTGCTCAACGTGACGCGAAGAACACATCAGCGCCACGCCACCGGCGGCTAAAACATCGACATTTGCGACGATGGTGGAGCATCCGGCTCGGCATTGACGGCTCGCTCTCGCTCCGCCTCGGCCAGAATCTTTGGCAGCTTCGAGAAGTCATCCTCGATCGCGCCGCGCAGCGCCGACTGATGGAGCGCGGCCGCGGGGTGATACATCGGCACGATCAATCGTGGTCCGTCTCGCTTGGCCTGGCCGTGAATCCGCGAGATGCGCTCCCCTGGGAACCACCGAGCCATCGAGAATCGTCCCAGCGTCACGATCACATCGGGATTAATCGCCATGATTTGACGGTCGAGATATGGTGCGCAGGCGGTGATCTCGTCGGGCAGTGGATCACGGTTGCCAGGCGGCCGGCATTTAACGACGTTGGTGATGAACACGCTTTCGCGGCTCAGACCCGCGATGGCGAGGAGCTCGTTCAAGAATTTGCCAGCGTTTCCGACAAAGGGGCGACCCTGCCGGTCCTCATGCCACCCCGGGCCTTCACCGATGAGCATCACGCTGGCTGCCGGATCGCCCTCGCCCGGGACGGCCATGGTTCGGGTTCGCGAGAGCTCGCACTTCGGGCAGACACGGACCTCCGCCGCGACCTCTTCAAGCTCGATGACGACGCGCTCGCTCGATTCGACCACCCTAGATCCTCGCCTTGCCGCCCGCCTCCTGGCTCAGGAACCGAGTATAGCGGAGCGTTTGGCGGCGGCTCAACGGCCGCGGGCAGCGGTCGCGGTCGCCTCGAGCAGTTCGACCCGGTTTCCGAATGGGTCAGCGACGTAACAGCGCTCGTAGCCCGCCAGCGGCTCGTCGGTGGTGATGTCGACACCAGCCACGGCCAACCGCTCGGTGAGCATCGACAGGTCGGTAACGAGAAAGGCCGGGTGGGCCTTGCCCGCTGCATGAAAATCAGTGTCGACTCCGAGATGGAGCTGCAGGTTCCCGGTGGCGAACCATACGCCGCCACGAACCACCAGATTGGCTGGCTTCGGGAGCTCCGGGAATCCGAGAAGCTCACCGTAGAACCATCGGGCCCGCGATTCTTGTCCGGCTGGCATGGCAATTTGAACATGGTGGAGGCTCGGCAGATCAGTCATGGCGCCACTGCCATGCGCTCAAGAGTCGGTGTCACGATATCGTCCGGCACGTCGACGATATCGCTGGCGGACTCCATCGCGCGCCCCTCGAAGACGAGATCGCTGTCAGTCAGCAGGAAGATCGACTTCCCGAGTGCATCCCAGTCCGGCGTCAACGGCGGTGGCTCGATCGGCAGGATCGCCACATGTCCGGCCTGATGGTGGAGCCATCGATTCAGGATATTGATAGCGTCAACGGTGTCATGCGTCGGTGGAGTAATGCCCCGGGCCGTCAGGCGCTGCCACGACCGTTCGAGGCGACTCGTCAGATCTTCCACTCCGAGACGCCGGAACGCGCGAACCTGCGCCCAGAGTCGACCATGCACGACCAGGAGTACCTCACGAGCCTCAGGGTCCGACGACAGAAGCACGACGAGCGCGTGATGCGTCTCGAACGCTTCCCGAAGACCGCGCTGCGCCGCGACCACCACCTCGACAGTCTGAAGATCTTTCCTCAACCGACCTGCCCGCTCAAAATCGAGGCGTGCTGCCGCGTCTTCAAGACTCGTCCAGAGGCGGTCGCGAAGCGCCTCGTCCTTACCATCAAGGAAGCGCACCACGTCGCGCACCAGCGCCATGTACTCGTCGCGGTCGGCTCGACCGACGCACGGACCCATGCAGCGTCCAAGGTCGAGCTCCAGGCACGGAGATCCGTAGGAACGGGCGTCCTTGAAAGACCGCGAGCACGTGCGCAGGAGCGTTGTCCGGTTGATCAGATCGACCGCTGTCCGAGCTCCACTCTTGTTGCGGAACGGCCCGAAATAGCGGGCGCCGTCGTCCTTCCGCACCTTGGCGAGCGTCAACCGGGGCCATGGCCCGCTGACGTCGACGCGGATAAATGGGTAATGCTCAAACGCTCGGAGGGCAGTGTTGTAGCGAGGTTGATAGCGGGCAATCAGCTGCGACTCAAGGAGTAAAGCTTCAAGCTCGGAGCCGACCACCTCGACATCGATCCGCGCCAACGACTCAAGTAAGCCGTCCATCTTCCGCGTGTAGCCAAGGGGCTGCGAGAAATACGATCCGACCCGGTCGCGCAGGTTCTTTGCCTTGCCGATGTAGACCACGTGATCGAAGGCGTCGCGCATCAGGTACACCCCGGGCGCCTTCGGGATGTCGTTCAACAGCGAACGATCGAGCGGCGCGCGACCCCGATGCCGCCCATCCTTCAGCCGGCGGATCGGGGCGGCGAGCTCCTGCAGCTGGGGCAGGCTTCCGATCTGCTCCTGTCGCGCCCGATCAGCCAAACGCACGGCGACGCCCGCCGTCAACGCCGCATCCACGGTTGCCCGATGGAGTTTCCGCGACTCAGGCTGGACCCCGAGCTTTTCGGCGACGACCTGAAGGGATGGGCGACGGAGACCTGGCACCAGCTTGACCGCCAGCGGCAAGGTATCGAGATGGTCGTTGATGAGCTCCGGCCGACCCAGCCGTTTCAGCTCCGCATTGACGAAAGCCATATCGAAGCGAACGTTGTGCCCAACGATCAGTGCCGAGCCCAGGAAGTCGGTAAGGTCGTCGACGATCGCCGCGAAGCGAGGGGCCTCGTCGACCATCTCATTGTCGATGCCTGTCAGGCTCACGATGTACTGCGGAATGCGTTTGTCGGGGTTCAGCAGGGTCGTGTACCGCGCGACCTCCGCGCCGTCCTGGTATCGGATCGCCGCGACCTCAATAATCCGCTGGTGAAGTGGACGCAGACCGGTCGTTTCAACATCGAGCGCGACAAACGCACCTAGCGGGGTTTCAGTGCTGGGAGCATCATCCTCGACGACCGCCCACTGGCCATCCGCTCGGAGTCGGAGCGCCTCGGTCTTGGCCAGGATCTGCTGCAGGAGCGGTCGCCACAACGCCGGGGAACCGGAAGTGCCGAAGACATGCCCGATCAGGCGCTCCTCCGGCACAGCCCCACCGACGCCACGGATGAACGCCTCCGCCCGCTGTGAGAGGTGGACGTGATAATCGACCGGCGCGCCGGGTGGTGGCGCTGACTCCGTCGGACACGTTTGATGGTCCATGCTCTACAGTCGCCTGCTTCTCTCTGCAGTTGATAGGGAGACGAATACGCGGCGTGCTGTGCTAAACTCGCCTGGGCGTACGTTCACCCTGTTGTCCGCAATGTATAGCATAGCGCGTCCCTGCTGGAAGGTAGCGGAACCTCGATGCCAGACGAACCCGCGTCGGCGCAACGACGTGTCGACGAGCTCCGCCGGATCATCGAGCGGCTCAACTTCGACTACTACGTGCGAGACCAGCCTTCTGCCAGCGACGCCGAGTACGACGCCCTCATGAACGAGCTGAGCGGTCTCGAAGCGGCGCATCCCGACCTCGTGACCCCGGAGTCCCCCACCCAACGGGTCGGTGCGTCGCTGCAGGCCGGGTTCGCGGAGATCCCACACCCAGTTCCGATGTTGTCGCTCAGCAACGTGTATAACGAACAGGACCTCGACGCCTGGTCGGAGCGCGCACGACGTGCCTCGGGAAACGCTCCGCTGACCTTCGTGACTGAGCCGAAGATCGACGGTCTCGCTGTGGCGCTGACCTACCGGGACGGCCGCCTCCATCATGGCGCGACCCGAGGCGACGGATCGACCGGGGAGGACATCACCGCCAATCTCCGAACCATCCGCACCCTGCCGCTCAACCTGCATCGTCATCAGGGGAATCTGCCATCCAGCCTCGAAGTGCGCGGTGAGGTCTACATGCGCAAGCGAGACTTCGACGCCTTCAACGATCGAATCGAAGCAGGTGGCGGCAGGGCGTTTATGAACCCGCGCAACGCGGCAGCAGGATCGCTTCGTCAGCTTGACCCTCGACTCACCGCGGAGCGCCCCTTGCGCGTCTTTGCTTATGGCATCGGGTACCTGGAAGGCGGAAAACGCCCCACCACGCACGTTGACGATCTCGCGCTTCTCCGAGACCTCGGCTTCGATACGTCACCAGACGCGATCGAGCACACCGCAATCGACGATGTTTGGAAACGTTGCCGATGGTGGCTGGAACGTCGTGACGATCTGGGCTACGAGATTGATGGGGTCGTCGTCAAGGTCAATGACCTGCGGCTTCAAGAGGAGATCGGGTTCGTCGCCCGAGAGCCACGCTGGGCGACCGCATTCAAGTTTCCGGCCCGCCAACAAACGACAGTCCTCCACAGGATCATCATCAACGTTGGTCGCACCGGCACCCTCAACCCGTTGGCGCTGCTAGAACCAGTGAACATCGGCGGCGTCATGGTCAGCCGCGCCACGCTGCACAACGAGGACGAGATCATTCGAAAGGACATCCGTGAGGGTGACACGGTCGTCGTGCAGCGTGCCGGGGATGTCATACCCCAGATCGTGAGTGTTATCACCGAACGGCGACCCGCCGACTCCCAGCCCTTTACTATGCCGTCGACCTGTCCGTCGTGCGGAACTCCTACTCACCGGGAGCCGGGTATCGCGATGCGCTATTGCAGCAATGCGGCCTGCCCGGCCCAGTTAAAGCAACGTGTACACCATTTTGTTTCCCGCGGCGCGATGGACATTGCGGGGCTCGGCGAGAAGCTAGCCGACCGGTTCGTCGATCTCGGATGGATCATTGATGTGGCGGATGTTTACTCCTTGCCATGGGATGAGGTCAGTGCGCTTGAGGGTCTGGGAGAAAAAAGCACAACGAATCTCCGGCGGTCTCTCGAAGCCAGCAAAGAGCGCCCCCTGGCTCGCCTCATTGTGGCGCTTGGCATCCGCCACATCGGCGAACGATCGGCACGCCTCCTGGCCGAGCGGTATGGGTCACTCGAGCGCCTGGCAAAGGCGGACGTGGCCGAGATCAACGCCATCGGTGGCATCGGCGAGGTGCTCGCGACGAGCGTGGCCGATTTTTTCGGTGAGCCGCGCAACGTGGCGGTCATCGACAAACTTGAGCGCGCTGGAGTCCGCACCACTGACGCTGGCGATTCCTCCATGAACGCGCCGCAGCCGCTGCTCGGCACGACGATCGTCATTACGGGCCGGTTGGAGGCGTTGACACGGCCCGACGCGGAGGAACGACTTCGCCGGGCAGGTGCCACGGTCAGCGGCGCCGTCTCGAAGAAGACCACCTACCTTGTCTCTGGCGCTGATCCCGGCAGCAAAGCGGACCGCGCGCGAGAGCTCGGCGTCGTCCTCATCGACGAGACAGAGATGCTGCGATTACTCGCCGGTGATGCGGAACCATCCGCCATCAGCGACAATGGGCAGTTCACCACCGCAATGCACGGCGATAACGTTAACGCGAGCGGGGTTTCAGGTGGCCGGGACGCGAGCGGGAAAGGTTGACATGAGCGGGTATACGATCGCTTCCCGAGAAAGTGATCCGGTCCATACGGTGCGGACCATCGCCCGCATCGCGCAAATGCTGATTGAGCTACGCGATGAATATGTCGAGCGACCGCGCCCCGAGATCATGCGCCAGATCGAGCAGCGTCTCGACGATCTCATCATTCAGCGCGAAGAGCTGCGTGTTCGCGTGGAGAATGCCCGCCCTCCCGAATGAGCTCATCCTCAGTGGCCCACTCCGTCGACCGACCGTGGCACAGCCGTTCCGGGCTTCACCAACGGGACTCCCTGCCGGCAGAGCGGGCACTCCGTGGCCTCCCAGGTCTCGATCTCAAGTGATGCCACCGCGATGAGCGGGACATCGAACTCGACGCGGCCCCCACTTCGATCGACGAGCACGGCCACACCGACGACCTCAACCGGAACTAGGGTGAGCGCCTGCAGCGTCTCGCGAACAGAGCCACCAGTGGTCAGAATGTCATCGACCACCAGCACTCGGGACCCAGGATCAAAGGTGGTGTTGCGACGGAACTCGCGTCCTTCTGCGCCATCGTCGCGTCGCTCGGCGTAGGCCGCGGCAACGCTGAGCTGACGAGCCACCTCGAAGGCGAGAATGATTCCCCCGGTCGTCGGACCAACCACCACGTCGATGGACCAGTTCTGAACCCGCGCGACAATATCCATGCACACCGATGATGTCGCCGCCGGCTGCCGGAGCAGGTCGAATTTTTCGATATAGCGGTCGCCATGCCGGCCCGACGACAGGAGAAAGTGGCCGTCCTTGAGGGCGCCGACCTGTCGCAGCTGATCGAGAAGCGGCGTCCCCACGATGATCTCCTCACGCTGGTCCGGCGGCCCGCGCGCCGCGCGCCGACAGTCACGATCCCTCATCTTGCCGGCGACGAATGGTTACGGCACGAAAAAGAAGGCGATGCCCAGCATCGTGTAGAGCGCGATTAATTCGACGCCTTCAAGCCAGTTCGACTCGCCGTCAACAGAGATGAGCACCGCGATCAGTGCCGCGCCGACGAGCCCGGCCAGCTCGTAGCTGTTGAACACCAGGCTTATCTGGTCGCCGACGATGATGCTGACGAGGACCAGGATGGGCGTCACGAAGAGCGCGATCTGCAACCCGGACCCAACGGCGATACCCAGGCTCAGATCCATCTTGTTCGCGTGCGCCACCTGAACCGCGACAATACTCTCGGCGATATTCCCGACGACTGGCAACAGCATGACGCCGACGAACAGTTCCGAAAGACCCCACGATTCGGCGGTTGGCTCGAGGGCGCCAACCAGGACCTCGCTCATCACCACAATCGTCAACGTCGCCGCGATGAGGACACCGATCGCGACCGGAAGCTTCATCGATGGCGGACCCTCCTCGGCATGATGATGCGCCGCTGGTGATTCCTGCCGGAGCGAGAAGAAGAGGTAGAGCACATAGACAATGACCAGCACGATCGCCAGGCCATCGCTGAGCCGGTCGATATCCCGGTCGCTGGGTCGCAAATCGCCGCCAAGGGCGAAGATCGCGGGTATCACCAGCGCCACGACGGCCAACGCCATCATCGTCGCGTTGGTGCCCGCGGACTTCGGGTCGAAGAACTGCGTTCCGTTCTTGAGGCCGCCAACGAGGAGCGATAGCCCAAGAACCACCAGGATGTTCCCGATGATCGCCCCGGCGATACTCGCCTTGACAACCTCGACGAGCCCCTGCCGTAACGCCACGATCAGGATGATCAGCTCGGCGGCATTCCCGAGCGTCGCGTTGAGCAGTGCGCCGATACGCGGACCGGTATGGACCGCCACTACCTCGGTCGCACGACCAAGCAGCGCCGCCAGCGGGATGAGCGACAGCACCGACAGCACAAAGATCAGACTGTGGCCGCCGATATCGGCGACATCCAGGAGCAACGTCATCGGGATCAGAACGAGAGACCCTAGGATGTACTTCATCCAGCCGCCGTCGCCGCTAGCATCGGGTCGGCCGGACGCGAGGCGAGCGGACGCGGGTGGGCGGCGCCAACGATGTCGCCGATGGTGCTGACGCCTTCGCGAGCCATCCAGTCGCCAAGACCATCGATAATGCGGACCATTCGACCCGGCTCCGCGAAGATACCGGTGCCGATCTGCACGGCTGTCGCACCCGCGAAGATGAATTCCAGAACATCATCGACCGACATGATCCCACCCATACCGATGATCGGGATCCGCACCGCGGCGGCCACCTGATAGACCATGCGGAGCGCGATCGGTTTGATGGCGGGGCCCGACAGCCCACCAGTCTCATTGGCAAGGACCGGTCGGCGCGTCTTCACGTCGATCGCCATGCCCACCAGCGTATTGATGAGCGAGATCGCGTCCGCACCCGCTTCCTCGACCGCAACGGCGATCGCCGCGATGTCCACCGCTCCAGGGCTGAGCTTGACGATGAGCGGTAGCGTCGTCACCGCGCGAACCGCCTGGGTGACGTCCGCCGACATGCCCGCGTCCCATCCGAAGCAATAACCACCGCGGGCAATGTTAGGGCAGGAGACATTGACCTCTATTCCCGCGATACCCGGTTGCTCGTCGAGCATCGCCGCCATCATCGCGTAGTCCTCGACCGACCCGGCCGAGATATTGACGATGGCAGGAATTCGCCACGTCTCCCAGGTGCGGGGATACTTCTTGATGAATCCCCGAATGCCCGGGTTCTGCAACCCAATCGCGTTGAGCATGCCACTCGGCGTCTCAACGATGCGCGGCATCGGATTACCGCTGCGGGGCTCAGGCGTCACCCCTTTGCTCACAAACGCGCCCAGGCGCTCGACGTCGATGATTCGGGCGTACTCGGCTCCGTAGCCGAAGCAGCCCGACGCCGCGATCACCGGATTGGCCAGGCGTAACTCGCGGGGGTTCAAGGGGGCCAGATCGACCGAAAGGTCGACCAACGGAGGATCGACCATTATCGCGTCACACGATCTACCGCATCGGGCGCCACAACTGGCGATGCCCGCCGCGAGTGGCGAGAGCCTGACTGGCGATACGGCACCTGTGGCGCTGCGGCAGCGTGGTGATTCGGGGCACTCACCAAACAATCTCGTCCATATCGAAGACTGGCCCCTGAACACAGGATGTCTGCATCCCGTGCCGCGTCTCGACCACACAACCCAGGCAGGCGCCCAGCCCACATGCCATCGTCCGCTCCATCGACACCTGAACCGACGGGGTCTTGCCGATACGATGCGGCAGGACCGCCGCGCGCAGCGATCGGTACATCGGCTCCGGTCCGCAGGAGAAAATCTGATCGGCCCAATGGCTTTCGACGTAGACCGACACGAGATCGGTCACGAACCCCTGGTGTCCCTTGCTGCCATCGTTGGTGGCGACGACGTATTCGACCGCGCTTGACAGCAGCGACGGCGCCAGGAGACCGGATTCGTTGAGCGATCCCATCAGATAGGTCACATCCAGACCCCGCCGGACCGCCTCGTCGGAAAGCATGACGAGCGGAGCAACGCCGACCCCTCCCGCCACCATTAGCAGGTGCCGGCTTCGGGGCAGGATGGTATAGGAGTTGCCAAGGGGTCCAAGCAAGTCGAGGGTGTCACCGACCCTGCGCTCAGTGAGCCAGGCACTACCTCTGCCAAATGGGCGCACCAGAAAGGTGATGGTGCCAGCAGCAGAGTCGACGCGAAAGACCGAATACGGTCGCCGCAGCAGCGGGTCTGACGAGCCGTCGACGCGACACAGAATGTCAAAGAAGTGCCCGGCCCGAAGGCGTTCGGCGAGTTCGCGGGAAACGCCAACGGTGATCAGGACACTATCACCCATCACCGTGTCGACCGTCAGGATGCGGCTCTCAAACTCGTACGCCCCCGCCACACTGCTCCCAGTTTCAAGAAGGCCCGCATCGAGCGCCAGATCGGTCATTACACGGTTGTCCTCAATGAACACCGACGGTCGTCTCGCAGCGTCGGTCAGTAACCGAACCCGTGCCGCCGGTACGCGGGTAATGGTTGAACAGTATAAACCGCACTTGCCCGCGCCATGGCGCCTACCACCATCCGTGCCGTGTCGATCGAAGTAATGCAGGGGATTCCTCGCTCGACCGCCGCTCGACGGATCTCCAGGCCATCGAGGATCTCCTTATCCGCCGGCCCCGGGGTATTGATGACACCGTCGACGGTGCCGTCGAGGATCACATCGAGCATATCTGGCGAGCCGCGGCCTATTCGCTTGGTCACCATCTGAACCGGCATGTTGTTGCGCGCGATCAGGGCCGCGGTTCCCTCGGTCGCATAGATCTTGTAGCCGAGGGTGATCAATTTCCGAATCATCTCGAGCGCGTCGGCCTTGTCTTCATCGGCCAGTGTCAGCAGGATCGATCCGAGCGGCGGCATCGAGAGTCCGGCCGCGATCAGGGCTTTGAAGAACGCGGGCTCAAACGTTCGGTCGATCCCCATCACCTCGCCGGTCGATTTCATCTCCGGGCCAAGATGGACTTCGACACCACGCAGCTTCGCCATCGAGAACACCGGCGCTTTGACCGCGACCAGCGGCTGACGCGGCCAGAGACCGCCAGCGAATCCCTGGTCCTCAAGTGACTGGCCCAGCATGACCCCGGTCGCCAGCTTCACCATCGGGATTCCGGTTGCCTTCGTCAGAAAGGGCACCGTGCGGGACGCTCGGGGATTGACTTCAAGGACATAGAGCCGGCCAGCATGGATAACGTACTGAATGTTGATGAGGCCGCGCGCACCCAGGGCGATCGCGATCCGCGTGGTGAAGTCCACAATCGTCTCGACCTCAGCGGGAAAGAGGTTGATACCCGGATAGACCGCAAAGGAATCGCCGGAGTGGACGCCGGCCCGTTCGATATGCTCCATGATTCCCGGAATCAGGACCGACTCGCCGTCGCAGATCGCATCGACCTCGACCTCCTTTCCCAGGAGGTATTTGTCGATCAGCACGGGGTGCTCGGGGTTCAAGCTTGCCGCGTTGCGAATGTATCGCTCCAGGTGGGCTGCCCCATACACCACCTCCATCGCACGACCGCCGAGGACGTACGACGGGCGGACCAGCACCGGGTAGCCAATGCGGTCAGCAACCGCCTCGGCCTGATCGAGTGACGTCACCGCGGCACCCGGTGGTTGGGGAATGCCGAGGCGACGCAGGAACGCTTCGAACCGCTCGCGGTCCTCGGCAAGGTCGATCGTGTCGAGCGAGCTTCCCCAGATCGGAACGCCACGCTCACTCAGCGGAGCCGCCAGGTTGATGGCGGTCTGGCCACCGAACTGCACGATGACCGGTGGTGCGCCGTCCCCTCCATCTCCACCAGTCTCGTGCCGCAGGATCTCACTGACACTCTCGGCGTCCAGGGGTTCAAAATAAAGCCGGTCAGATGCATCGAAATCGGTCGAAACAGTCTCCGGGTTCGAGTTGACCATGATCGACGCCACGCCGGCGTCGTGGAGCGCCCCGGCCGCTTGAACCGCCGAGTAATCGAACTCAATCCCTTGCCCGATTCGGATCGGCCCCGACCCGACCACCAACGCTCGGGCACCCACCAGCGGCGGTGCTTCGTCTTCCTCTTCATAGGTCGAATAAAAGTACGGCGTCGACGCCGCAAACTCCCCGGCGCAGGTGTCGACCATCTTGTAGACCGGCATCATCCCAAGCTGCTCTCGAAGCGAGCGCACCGCATGCTCGCTTTTCTTCACCAGCCATCCGATTCGAGCATCGGTGAACCCGGCGCGCTTCGCCGCCCACAGAAGCTCGGCGGTCAACGTCTCCTGTCCGAGCCGGTGTTCGAGCCTGACGATGCCCTCCATCTTGGTGAGGAACCATCGATCGATCGCGCTCAGGGCGTGGAGACGTTCCACGCCGACACCGCGTCGGAGGGCAGCCATCAATGACCAAAGACGGAGGTCGTTCGGCCGCGCCACAAGCTCTTCGATCGTCGCAATGTCCCACTGGGGATCTTCCCAGCCAAGGTCTTTCGCCGCCGTCTCCAGCGAGCGGGCACATTTCTGCAAGGCGCCCTCGAAGGACCGGTCGATGCCCATCGCCTCACCGGTTGCTTTCATCTGCGTCCCGATCGTTCGCTCGGCCCGCGAGAACTTATCGAACGGCCAGCGCGCTGCCTTGACGACGACGTAGTCGAGGGCAGGCTCGAAGGCGGCCTTCGTCCGCCGCGTCACCGGGTTCGGCAGCTCATCCAGGCGGCGGCCGATCGCGATCTTGGCGGCCAAGCGGGCGATCGGGTAGCCGGTCGCTTTCGACGCAAGGGCCGACGAGCGACTGACCCGTGGGTTGACTTCGATAACGGAGTACGACGCCGACAGTGGATCGAGCGCGTATTGGACGTTACAGCCGCCCTCAATGCCCAGCGCGTCAATGATCTTCAGCGCCGAGGAGCGGAGCATCTGGTATTCGCGATCCGACAGGGTCTGCGACGGCGCCACCACCATGCTGTCACCGGTGTGCACCCCCATCGGGTCGATATTTTCCATGTTGCAGATCGTGATGCAGGTTCCGGCGGCATCCCGCATCACCTCGTACTCGATCTCCTTCCAACCGACGAGCGACCGTTCAAGCAGCACCTGGTTAATCGGGCTTGCCGTGAGTCCGCTGGTCACGATTCGATCGAGCTCGATAGGGGTCGTCGCGATGCCGCCTCCTGTGCCACCGAGCGTGTAGGCCGGTCGAATGACCAGTGGTAGGGGCACATCGCGCGCGAACTGGCGCGCCTCCTCCAGCGTCGTGACGATGGTGCTGGCGATGGTCGGTTCAGCGAGGCGCTCCAGGAGCTCCTTGAACAACGCTCGATCCTCCGCCTGGCGAATGGCGTCGAGCGGGGTGCCAAGCACCTGAACGTTGTACCGGTCGAGGATGCCGAGGTCCGCCACCCGTACCGCCAGGTTGAGACCGGTTTGACCACCAAGAGTTGGCAGCAGCCCGTCGGGCCGTTCCCGTTGGATGACCCGCCGTATCACCTCGGGAATCAACGGCTCGATGTAGACCGCGTCGGCGACATCCTCGTCCGTCATGATCGTCGCCGGGTTCGAATTGATGAGGATCGTCCGGATTCCTTCTTCGCGCAGCGCCCGGCAGGCCTGCGTGCCCGCGTAATCGAACTCCGCGGCTTGCCCGATGACAATCGGTCCTGAGCCAAGGACGAGCACGCTCTGGATCGTCACGCAACGCCGCCTTGGCTCGACCCGGCCGTCGCTGGACGCGTCTCGCCAATCATCCGGACAAAGCGATCGAACAGGCCGCGATTATCCAGCGGTCCGGGCGACGCCTCGGGATGAAACTGGACCGACATGACGGGCAAATCCCGATGCGACAGCCCCTCGACGGTGCCATCATTGAGGTTGACGAGCGACACCTTCCACCCCTCCTGCCGGGGCACGGTCTCGCCATTCACCTCGAAGCCGTGATTCTGAGCCGTGATCGTGACCTTGCCGGTTTGCTCGTCGCGAACGGGATGGTTCCCGCCGCGGTGGCCAAACTTGAGTTTCGTCGTGGTCGCACCGATTGCCCGAGCGAGGAGCTGGTGTCCCAAACAGATGCCGAAGTAGGGCGTGCCTCGCTGGAGCACCGATCGAACCACATCGAGCCCGTCTTCCAGGTTCGCCGGATCCCCCGGACCCGGCGAGATAATGACGCCATCAGGCTCCATCGCGGCAATCCGGTCATAGTGCGTGCCGTACGGGACCAGCGTCACCCGCACTCCCCGATCGACCAGAGACCGAATGATGTTGCGTTTAACACCACAATCCACGACGACAACGTGCGGACCCTCACCATCGCCGAAGCGTTCGATGACCGGCTCGGCGACATCCCCGACGACATCGCGTTCCCCCGGCAGCGGCGCCAGGCGGGCCCGTGCGATTAATGCGGAATCCTGCAGGTCGGCGGCATCGGGGACCAACGTGGCGCGCGTGTCACCGACCGCCCGGATATGGCGGGTCAACGCCCGCGTATCGACGCCATGCAACGCTGGAATACGGTGGCGTCGGAGGTAGGCGTCAAGCGTGCCCACGGACCGGTAATTGCTCGGATCGTCGCAATGCTCTCGCACGACGAGGCCAGCGATCCACGGTTGCCGTGACTCGTCATCCTCGTCATTGACGCCGTAGTTCCCGATCAGCGGAAAGGTCATGCAGACGATCTGCCCGCGGAAAGAGGGGTCGGTGCAGACCTCCTGATAACCGGTCATGGTGGTGGTAAAGACCACCTCACCATCGACCGCTACCGGTGCCCCGAAAGCATTGCCACGGAAGACCCGGCCGTCCGCGAGAGCCAGAGCCGCATCGGAGTGAGGCCGGAACGATGAAGGCACGGGCGTGAGTCGCCGGTCAGGCATGGTAACGCTCCTGGCCATTGACCAACGTCAGTTTCACCCGTCCCCGAAGCGTCATCCCGACGAGTGGAGTGTTCGCACTTTTGGTCGCCAGCAGGTCAGGCTCGACCACCCATGCCTCATCCGGATCGAACACGGCCACGTCAGCTGCGGCCCCGCGTGTCAGCGTCCCCAGCGGCATACGGAGGATGCCGGCTGGCTCGATGGTCATCCTCCTCACAAGCTCTGTCATTGATAACCGTTTCGCCCTCACGAGCCCCAGCATCAATGGCAGGGCAAACTCCGAACCGCTCATGCCGAAGGCTGCCCGCTCGAAGGAGCTGCTCTCCTTCTCGGGTGCCGCATGTGGCGCGTGGTCCGTCGCGACCACATCGAACGTTCCGCTCCAGAGTGCGGCCAGCAGACTCTCCGTGTCGGCGAGCGTTCGCAGCGGCGGATTGACCTTCGTCTGAGGATCACCGGGAGCCACCGACTGGCCAGCTGGCTCGTGACCGTTCCGGAGCTGACGATCTCCAGCGACCCAACGATCATCCATCACCAGATGGTGGGGCATCACCTCGGCGGTGACGCTCGTCCCGTCATCTTTTGCCTGTTGAATCATCATCGCCCCGCGCGCGGTGCTGACGTGGCAGACATGGAGCCATCCACCGGTGAGTCTCGCCAGCATGAGGTCGCGGGCGATAATGATCTCCTCCGCCTCAGCGGGAATCCCGCTGATTCCCAGGTGCCGAGAGATCGCTCCCTCATGCATTGCCCCACTCGCGAGCGGCTTGTCCTCACAATGCACCATCACCGGCCGGTCGACCAGGCGACTCGCTTCCAGGGCAAGTCGCATGATGGCGCTATCACGGGTGGTGTCACCATCATCGGAGAACCCCACTGCTCCGGCCGCAGCCAGACCAGCGAAGTCAACCGGTGTGGCCCCGGCTCGACCAAGCGTGATGGCGGCGATCGGAAAAACATTGACCCGAGCGTCACGGGCCGAGATCTCCGCGAGGTGGCGGAGCATCTCGACCGAGTCGAGGGCCGGCGACGTGTTGGGCATACAGCACACCGCGGTGAACCCACCGGCGGCGGCAGCCGCGGTTCCCGTCGCAATCGTCTCCTTCGCTTCTCCACCCGGCTCGCGAAGGTGAACGTGGAGGTCGATCAGCCCTGGCGCCACGATACAACCGTCAGCGTCGAAGACTCGGACATTCGATGCGGAGAGACCGACGCCGACCTCCTGGATCACACCGTCGCTGATTCGAACGTCCGTCACCTCGTCGATACCGGCCGCCGGATCAATGACCCGTCCTCCGCGGAGGAGCCACCGCTGACCCGTCATTGAATCTCCCTCCCGGGGATCCGGGCTGCACAAAAAAAGACCCCCAAGACCCGTATCGGGCCTGGAGGCGTTCTCGCCGACCAGCTTCGTATGTTGGGAAGAGCGAACCCGTGCACCCGTAACCTCAGCTTGTACGTACGTCGCCCGGAGTATACGAAACATGCATCGGGCGGTCAACCGAGCCTGGGAGTCGCGTTAGGGCTTATGCGCAAGGGAGGAGAGGATCGACGACCAGGGCGACGGCCTGCTCGGGGTGTTGACTGTGGGGGCGCAGGCGCTCCGCGACCCGGCGGACGCCACGCCGATGCAGTACGGTGCCGGCCGCATCGCGCAGCAGGGCCATCACCGTCGGCCCTTGACCGGTGTGGATCAGGCTGGCGTCCTCACCGAAGGTGACGTCCTTGCGGCGGTGGAGCCGGTTCTCGATGGCCCAGTAGCCGCGACGCAGCGCCAGCAAGCACGCGGCCGTGGCGTGCTCCGGCCCGAGGCTGGTGATGCCATAGCACACCGTTCGCTTGGACTGGTGACGCTCGCGCCAGGTGCGCTCCAGGCGGAAGACCTGAGCCACCCCTGGCCAGTCGAGGTACCCATCGAGGTCAGTCGAGGGCACCAAGTGCCGCCACTCGTCGCGGCGGCCGTGGCCGCGGTCCAGCGTCCGCACTTCCCGCCGATCCCGCAAGGGCAGCGCGGCGACGCCCGACGGCGGGTCGAACAACAGACGGATATCGTGGGCGAGCGCTGGCTGGTTCGCCTTGACCAGCAGCAGGTAGTGGCCGCCGCGATCCAGCGCCCGGTGGCAGAGGTCGCGCTGACAGAAGAGGGCGTCGCCGGTCAGCACGCGGCCCCCCCCCATCGACCCGGGCCAGCAACGCCGGGGCGACGGTCAGTTCGGCCTCGGTCTTGTCGGCACCGGTCTCGACTGGCTCGTGGGCCAGCACGACGCCAGTCTCGTGACAGAAGGCGCATACGGCGTGAACCGAGCGCCGACCCGCCTCGTGCTGGAGCCGCCCCCGCTGCGCCTTGCCGTCGACGGCGTCCCCTTGGGGCGCTGACCACGGCCCAGCCAGCGGTGCGGCGTGCGCAGTCAGGGCCGCCGCCAGCGCCCGCCCATCGCCAGCGCCCGCCCATCGCCAGCGCCCGCCCATCGCCAGCGCCCGCCCATCGAGCCGGCAGAAGAGGCGCTGCAGGGTCGATTGGCATGGAGTGCGGCCGTCGGGGAAGCCGAGAGCGGCGACCAACGACCGCTCCTGTCGCGCGCCCCACTCGGCAATGGCCAGGACGGAGTGGTGGTTGGCCAGGAGCGCAGCCGCGGCCAAGGCCAGGACCGCCGGCAGTGGGTAGATGACGCTGCCCGCCCGGCGCGGGTCTGGCACGGCGGCGAAGGCGGCTACCAGGCTGGGTGGCGCGTCGGCGACCGCGGCAACAGGCACCGTGGCGGTGGGGACGACGGACGGCGTAGACTGCACGGCGGGCTCCTTTGCGGCGGTCGGGCGCGTCAAGCACGCCTATCCTCGCAAACGAGCCCGCCCCTTGTCCCCCGTCGCGCATAAGCCCTGGGAGTCGCGTGCCGCTGTCTTGTGCCGTCACGTTCGGTCGGCCTATCCTTCGGCGATGACTGAGAGTCCATCCGAGGTCAACCCGGCCGCCAAATTCACGGCCGTCGAGGGACGCCTTCGTGAGCGGTACGGGGATCGCCAATGGCGCTCCCATGGGCCGCCACTCGATGTCCTGATCAGCACCGTCCTGAGCCAGCACACCTCTGATAGCAATACCGCCCGCGCCTTCTCGTCGCTGCAACGACGCTTCGAAACGTGGGACGATCTCGCCAGTGCTGAGACGGTTGACGTCGCCGATGCGATCCGCTGCGGCGGACTGGCCAATGTCAAGGCGCCGCGTATTCAGACGATCTTGCGCGGCATCGATGACGAGCAGCGATGGACGAGTCTGGCTCATCTGGACGAGTCGTCGCTGGACGAGGCGCGTCGGTGGCTTCTCGGCCTCCATGGGGTCGGACCAAAAACGGCGGCGTGCGTCTTGCTTTTTAGTCTTGGCAAACCAGCGCTGCCGGTCGATACTCACGTTCACCGAGTCGCGAAACGGGTCGGTCTCATTGCCGCGGGGGTCGGTGCCGAGGAGGCTCACGCCGCGCTAGAGTCGCACCTTGGCGGAAACCGCGATCGCGTTTACGCTTTTCATCTGAATATGATCGCTCACGGGCGTCTAGTCTGTAAGGCGGGGCGGCCGGCCTGCGATCGGTGTCCCATTACGGAGCATTGTGATTTCTTCCTCGCCCTTACAGACAACCGCTCCTAAGCAAATGCCCGCCCTTCGTCACCCGTCGGAGGGTGAAACGGCGCTGTATCTCGTGAGGCACGGTCGCACCGAGAGCAACCAGCGGAACATGATGGTCGGCATAACCGACGTCCCGCTCGACGCGGTTGGCATTGGGCAGGCCGCGGCGATTGCGGAGCGGCTCGCTGCCGAGGTCGACGCGGACGTTCTCCTTGCCAGCCCGTTGTCGAGAGCGTTTGAGACGGCACGAATCATCGGTGAGCGGGTCGGCCTCACGCCGATCGCTCGACCCGACGTGGTCGAGATCGACTTCGGTGATCTGGAAGGAATCTCCATCGATCGGTTCCTTGAAGATCACTCCAATCTGTGGCTCCGAATGCTTGACGATACCGATCAAGATGTGGCGTGGCCCGACGGTGAATCGAGACACGGTTTTCAACAACGGGTCCGTGATGCATTTCAGTCGATCCTGGAGGAATACGCCCATCATCGGGTGATCGTTGTTACCCATGGAGGCGTGATCGGGGCCTTCCTCGCATCGGTTCTGGGGCTTTCTCCAAATGCCCCTGAGGCGTGGGATATCGCGAACTGTAGCCTCTCTCACCTCGATGTCGATGCTAGCGGTACGTGGTTGCGAGCGCACAACGACACGGTTCACCTGGAGGTGCTCGCGGAACCGGACGACGACGTCGCGGTACTCGCGTGAGGTTGACCGTCCTTGGCGGCTCCGCGGCCGGCGCCAATAGCGGTCAGGGGTGCTCGGGATACCTGGTCGAGAGCGGCGACACCCGGCTGGTTCTCGATCTCGGGCCGGGAACGTTTATCGAACTCCGTCACCATACGGACTATCGATGCCTGTCAGCGGTGATCCTCTCTCACTTCCACGCCGACCATGTCCTCGACGTGGTCGCCCTGCGTTTCGCTCTCTCCTATAACCCCGTGCCCGCGAACCAACCGATCTCCCTCTGGGTGCCTCCGGGCGGCTCGGCAAGGCTGGCAAAGCTGGCGATGGCGTTTGGTGAAGAAGGAAGAGAAGACGAGTTCTTCCCGAGCGTCTTTACCGTACACGAGTTTGATCCCGACGCCGGTCTGGTTGTCGGTGGGGTGGAGATTCGCTTCGCCCCGACCGTCCACTATGTTCCATGCTGGGCGATGCGCCTCACCGCGGGCGACGCAACCCTCGGGTACACGGCGGATACCGGCCCAGCGGCGAAGCTCGACGACCTGCTGGATCGGGTAGATGTGCTGATCGCCGAAGGGACCCTTCTGCGCCCATCCAGTGAGGCATTGACGTCGCGCGGTCATCTCACCGCTGGAGAAGCGGGAGAACTGGCGGCGCGAACGGCAGTGTCGTCGCTGATACTCGCTCACCTCTGGCAGGAGAATGGATTCGATGCATACCGGACGCAGGCTGGAGCGACCTTCAACGGCGATCTTCATCTGGCGAGCCGCGGACTCTCGCTAAACTGGTAACATGCCGTCTGATGCTTTCCTATCCAGATTCACGTCGCCAGCGGTGGGCAAACGCCAGAACCGTCATCGGTTTCGCGCCAAGACAACGTGTGAAGGCGTGCAGTCTGCGCGACGAGCCTGTTTGATGGCCGATGGTCCCGGTGCTAGACTGCGAAAGCGACTCACTTCGTCCTTGCCTTCTTTGAGATACGGCCCAGTCAGGGGTTCCCGTCCTCCCTGACCGGGTCGGCGGCGTCGATGCCGGCAGGTGCTCCCGCCATGGTGGTACATCCCGCTCTTCCCGAAATAACCCTCTCTTCGACAGCGGTTCGCATGCGACGGCCGTCTACGATTTTCCGGGTGTCGGAGCGCACCGGCATTGCCGGGGTCGACCTCGACCTGAGTGATCCGATGGTGATGGGGCGCACCAACGACATGGCCAGCGCCGTGTCCCGCTTCAACGGCATGATCCACTCGGTCTGGATGCCGCGCTCGACCCATCCCGTGGTGTGGACAGGATCAAACGCCTATCACGAGGCGTTAGACGTTATTCAACGCACTGGCGCGCGCGTGGTGCTCCGAATGCCGGTCGCGGCGCACGCGGAAGTGAAACGCGCAGCGATCACGAGCCTCACCGAAACGATGCGCGCTTCTGTGGACGGTTCAGCCCGGATCATGGTGGCGCTCGACCGCCGATGGACCATCGGTGGACGCGCCCCCCTCGTTCAGATGACGGCGCTGCGCCGTCTCGCCGAGGAGTGGGACTTCGAGATCGGGTTGGATTTAACCGGTCGCCTCGACCCGACGTGGGAGACCGAGGCAGCCATCCTCCGACTTGGTCGCCGGCTCGTCTATCTCCGCATCGCCACGCTCCCGACACCACATCGAGTAAGCGACGCGCGTGATCGCCTTACGGCGCGAGCGCTGGCGGCATCGCTAGAAAGTGGATCGCTTCGAACAGTGGCGCTCGCGCCGGCCGGCCTGCCATGGCACCGCCTGGTGGTCGGCGCAACAGCCAGCGCCTGCGATGAGCTTGCCGGGTCGGTCCGGGCACGTCAGCGGTCCTGGTTGGACGGACGCGTCACCGATCGGTCGGTCGGTGATCGGGCACCCTGGCGGAGCTGACACTCGACCACTAGCTGAACTCGGGATGGCGGTCCCGTCATTCCAAGGGCAACGATGTCTCCCGGGTGCCAGCACTGGCGCAACGATGCAGGGCGACGAACGTGGCCCACTTATCGCCATCACAAATATCGGACAGGCTAGCGCGGAGCGGAACGTCGTGAGGGGCCTAGCGTCAACGCCGAGCCCCTCACCCATTAGTTCATCGTGCCTGGAGCAAGAGGGAATGTTAGCGCTTGGTGTACTGAGGCGCCTTACGGGCTCGCTTCAGTCCGACCTTCTTCCGCTCCTTCACTCGAGCGTCTCGGGTCAGCAGCTTTGCCTGTTTGAGGACCGGTCGCAGCTCTTCATCGAACCGTATCAGTGCCCGCGAAATGCCGTGCCGGATGGCGCCAGCCTGCCCCGAGACGCCGCCACCGACGACCCGCACCGTGACATTGAATCGCGGCAACGTCCCGGTTAGCTGCAGAGGCTGCTGAATGGTCGTCTGCAGGAGGTCACGGCCACCGAAGTAATCCCGCGAGGTCTTCCCGTTGACAATGATCTGCCCATCACCTGGCAGGAGTCGGATTCGCGCGATCGCGTTCTTTCGGCGACCCGTTGCATAGATGTACCCTGGATTCGCGTCAATCATGCCTCAATCCTTCCTGCGCTTAATCGAGAGTCGGCTGCTCAGCGTGACGCATCGCGCCAGCGTTCTCAACGTCCAACGGTCTTGGTGTTTGGCTGGCATGTGGATGATTTGGACCAGCGTAAATCTTCAGTTTTCGCAGCTGCTGCACACCGAGCACAGTTCGCGGCAGCATGCCCTTCACCGCAAACTCGATGATGCGCTCTGGATGGGAGGTTCGCATCTCTTTGACGGTCGTGCGCCGCAAACCACCTGGATAGTTAGAATGCCGGTAGTAGGTCTTTTGAACCTCTTTTTTCCCAGTTACGACCACCTTATCGGCATTAATGACGATGACATAGTCTCCCATATCCAAATGGGGTGCGTAGACGGCTTTGGTCTTTCCCCGAATGGTCTGAGCAATGACCGATGCCAACCGGCCAAGTGTCTTTCCCTCAGCGTCGACGATGAACCACTGTCTTGCCGCGTATGTCTCATGTTGCTTTGGTGAATAAGTCCGACGCTCCATGATCTTCTTTCCCCTATCACTCAGCAAACGCTCGGTACGCTTGCAGATTCGTTCCACCCAGTAGGCCAGCCGCGATCGTCTGGCTCATCACGCCCATAACCGACTCGCCAGAAGGTGAGCCCGTGTGCGGGGGCCGTCATTGGACCAGCGCGCCGATCCTTCGATGCGAGGAGCTCCCCGATCCACGACGGCTCGCGACGACCACGCCCGACCTCAACCAACGCACCAACGATGTTTCTCACCATGTGAGGCAAGAAGCCGTCGGCCACTGCCCGGATCTCCAGCATCGTCCCGAGCGATTCACCGCGCGGCGTTGCCAGCGCGCGACAATCGCATCGCAGCATTCGGCGGACCGTCCCTCGATCGCCTGCTGGCCGCTCCGCCCACGGCACGCCCTGCCCCGCCCCTGCTATCGCGGCGAAGTCCTGCTCGCCCACGATCATCGCCGCGCCCTGAGCCATCCGGTCCGCATCGAGCGGCTCGGTCCGCAGCCAGGTCCGGTCACGCAGCATGGGGTCTCGTGGCCCGACGAAGATGGCGTAACGATACTCGCGCCATCGCGCATCGAACCGGGCGTGAAAGCCGTCCGGCCGCCGCTCTATTGCTATGACCGAGATATCCTCCGCCAGACGGGCGTTCACGGCACTCCTCATGACATCGACCATCAGGTCCGGCCGGTAATCCGCGCAACTTCCGATCTGACCCACCGCATGCACACCACGATCGGTTCGTCCTGCGAGGACTAACGCCGCCGGGCGTTGAAATAACTGGCTCAGCGATGACTCGATCTCATGCTGCACCGTCCGCTGACCCGGTTGCGTCTGGGAGCCCGCCAGTAGCCCACCGTGGTACGCCACCCGGAGTGCCAGCACTGACATCCCGTCCGCGCTGGCTAGAAGACGTCAGACAATCGTGCAAGACCTCTTAATCAAGGAACTCGATCAACGCCATCGGTGCCGCGTCTCCATGGCGAGGCCCGAGCTTCGCAATCCGGGTATATCCTCCCTGGCCCCCGGTGAACCGGGGGGCAATCACGTCGAATAGCTTCGCGGTCGCCAGCGGATGATCGATCTTCGACATGACCAGTCGCCGGTGATGATCGGAGTCTTCCCGTGCGATTGTGATCAACTTCTCGACGACCGGGCGAATCGTTTTCGCTTTCGCTTCCGTCGTCGTGATTCGCTCATGCAAAATCATTGAGATCGCGAGCTGCCGCAGTAACGCTGCGCGCTGGGCAGGGTTACGTCCGAGCTTTCGACCCGCTTTTTGATGCCTCATCCGGCGTCTTCCTCTCCACCCGCGGCATTGATCATGACCGCATCGTCTCCACGGAGGGCAGCAATCGCTTCCGCGACCTCATCATCCCCACCGCTGACTCCGGCGCCGTACGTCGCCAGACCCTCGCCATCGTCGTCGAGGGCATCGCCGAAGGCCTCACTCATGAGCGGGGCCGATCCCTCGGGGAGATATCCAAACTCGGCCAGCTTCTCGCGCAACTCGTTGAGCGAGCGCGGACCGAAGTTGCGAATCGACAGCAACTGGTCAGGATCCATGGTCAGGACCTGCCCGACACGATCGATCTGGCGACTGCGAAGGGCGTTGAGTACCCGCGGAGAGAGCCCCAGGTCGGCCAACGCTTTGTTCTGTACCTCTTCGGAGATGAACGGGCTCGCGGTCGTCGCGAGTTCCCCTTCCTTCCGGTTGAATTCGGCAAAGACCGCCGCGTGGTCCATCAGAATCTGGGCCGCGCGGGCCAGCGCATCGTCCGGCTCGATGGTCCCGTCGGTCAAGATCTCCAGAATGAGCCGGTCATAGTCGGTCATGGGACCGACCCTGGTGTGCTCGACGACGAAGTTGACCTTTTGAATCGGCGTGAAGATCGCGTCGATCGGGATCTCCCCGAGCGAATACGTGTCTTGAAGCTCCGCTGGGCGGTACCCGCGATCGCGCGTGACCCAGATGTCCATATCAAGAACACCCTCGGGAGCGTCGATGGTCGCAAGAACAAGTTCGGGGTTGATGACATCGACCTCTGATGGCCATGTCACGTCACCGGCCGTCACCTGTCGCTCGCCGCTGGCGTCCCCCCGGACATAAAGATGCGCCCGGGCTTCACCGTTGATCTCGATCATCGGCTTCAACCGCACGCGCTTGAGATTGAGGACGATCTCCGTGACGTCCTCGCGAACGTGGTTGACGGTGGAGAATTCGTGCCAGACGTTATCGATCCGGACCCGAGAAACGGCGACGCCCTCCAGCGAGCGGAGAAGAATTCGCCGCAGCGCATTTCCCAGCGTGGTGCCATAGCCTGGCTCCAGCGGCTCGGCCGAGTACCGGCCGTAGTTGAGTCCGGCTTCGACGGATTGAATTTGGAACTGTGGTCGCTCGAACAAGCGGACTCGCCTCCTCTGCGTGAGGGCTAATGGCGTGAAACCGACGGTTTCTCCCCTGATTTAGCCGATGCGTTCTATCTCGCGGGTACGTTTCACCCTGACCCTGAAGTCGACAGCCGCGGCCGCCGGTTCAGCGGTCTAGTGCATGCTGTAATGCTCGACGATGAGCGCCTCGTTGAATTGGGGCACCTCGATCTGCTCGCGAATCGGTAGGCTGAGGACTTTGCCGGACAGATTGCCGGAATCGACACTCAGCCACTCCGGAGCCTGTCGGGTATTGAGCACTTCTCCATAATCGGAAAAGTACTCGCGACGGCGGCTTTCGGCCCGAACAGCGATCACATCGTTGGACTTGACGCCATAGGACGGGATATTGGTCTTCCGTTCGTTGACGGTGAAGTGACCATGCCGTACCAACTGGCGAGCTTGCTTGCGCGAATCGGCGAACCCGAGGCGGTAGACGACGTTGTCGAGACGGGTCTCCAGAATCTGCAGTAAGTTGTCACCGGTCACGCCGCCACGACGCACCGCCTCGTTGAAGTGGTTGCGGAACTGCGTTTCCATCACTCCGTAGAAGCGACGCACCTTCTGCTTCTCACGAAGCTGAAGACCGAACTCCGACGGCCGGCGGGTGCGACGCTGTCCATGCTGACCCGGGGGGAAGTTTTTTGCCGGCTGGCGTTGCACGATCGGGCACTTTGGCCCATCACAACGTGCGCCCTTCAAATAGAGCTTCAACCCTTCTCGACGACACAACCGGCATACCGGCCCGGTATATCTAGCCATTCGCGCTTGTTTCCTCCTGTAGGCGTCGCGGTCGGTCTAACCGATCCGCGGACATATGCCAGATTAGACTCGGCGCCGCTTCGGGGGACGGCAGCCATTGTGAGGAATGGGTGTCGTGTCGGTAATCGAGGTGACCTGCACGCCGCTCGTCTGCAGCGAACGGATGGCCATCTCCCGTCCTGAGCCTGGGCCGCGGACGAAAACATCAACCTGTCGCAGGCCATGCTCCATCGCTTTTCGGGCCGCCTGCTCGGCAGTCACTTGGGCAGCGTACGGTGTGCTCTTACGACTGCCCTTGAATCCATTCGATCCCGAGCTCGACCAGGAGATCACATTGCCGGTGGGATCGGTCAGGGTGACGATCGTGTTGTTAAACGTCGCCTGAATGTACGCTCGCCCGCGGGGAACGTTCTTCCGGTCTCGACGGCGTACCCGAGTCTTTCCTTTTCCGGGGCCAGCCCCTCGTCGCCGTTCGGTCATCTCATCCTCCGGTACCCGACGGCCCTCTGGCCGGCGGCCTCTGACTCATAGGCCGGGTCATACAAGTGCTGAGTGAGAACCAGTATCTAGGTCTTCTTTCGGCCGCCAACGGCTCGTCGAGGTCCACGCCGCGTTCGGGCGTTGGTTCGCGTGCGCTGTCCGCGTAGTGGCATGCCGCGACGATGCCGGAGACCACGGTACGACCCAATGTCCATCAAGCGCTTAATGTTCATCGCGACCTCCCGCCGGAGATCGCCCTCGACTCGCATCTCTTTATCGATGATCTCGCGCAGGCGGTTGACCTCATCGTCCGTCAGATCGCGAACCCGCGTGTCCGGGCTGATCTGCGTTCGACCCAGCAACGCCTGACTGGTGTGCAACCCGATACCAAAGATGTACGTCAGCCCGACCTCAACCCGTTTCTCACGCGGTAGGTCAATGCCCGAGATCCTCGCCATCAGCTATCCCCTACTACTTCGCCGAGCAACCGTCATTATCCCTGCCGCTGTTTGTGCTTCGGATTGGTACAGATCACCCGAATCACGCCATGACGGCGGATCACTTTGCATCGCTCGCAGCGCGGTGTCACAGAAGCTGCGACCTTCATGTTTGACATCCTCTCGTAAACTCTTCTCCATCGTGCCCATGCCTATTCCCCGGGGCACGAAGCAACCGCGCGAACCAGTTGGTCCGTGCGGAAGCACCTATTGTAGCACTGACGCGAGTCGTTGCGTCAAGATTTGGCCGCCGCCCGCGTCGATGGCGACGGTATGCTCGAAATGCGCCGCCAGCGATCCGTCCGCCGTCACCACTGTCCATTGATCGGCGAGCACAACGGTCTCCTCGCCACCAGTCGTCAGCATCGGTTCAATCGCCAGCGTCATCCCGGTCCGCAGCCGCGGTCCCTGTGAGGGCTGGCCATGATTTGGAACATGGGGGTCTTCGTGCATTTGCTGACCGATCCCGTGCCCACCATATTCCCGGATGACACCGTACCCACGTTCGACCGCGTATTCCTCGACGGCATGGCCAATGGCGCCGAGGCGAAGACCGGAGCGGGCAGAATCGATGGCCAGCATCAGCGCGGCCTCAGTGTCTTCGAGCAGCCGCGCCGCCTCCTCAGACACTCGGCCGACGGGATAGGTCCACGCCGAATCACCGTGATACCCGCGGACAATCGCCCCGACATCGATTGAGATGATATCGCCGTCCTTCAGCACCCGTTTTCCCGGAATACCGTGGACGATCTCGTCATTGACCGATGCACAGATATGTCCTGGAAAGCCGTGATAACCAAGAAAGGACGACGTCGCGCCCAGCTCCGCGAGCGTATCTCGGGCAATGTCGTCGAGTGTCGCGGTCATCACGCCCGGTCGAATCGCTTCTTCGATCTTGGCGTGGATCAAGGCGACGACGCTCCCAGCGTCACGCATCAACTCGATCGCGTTGGCATGTTTCACCGTGATCGGCGATCTCGCCATTAGCGTGATTCCTCCACGACCGGCGACCCGTCCAGAGACGCAACCGTGCTGACGATAGCTTCCGTGACGACATCGATCGGTTGATTCCCATCGACCCTGTACAGCAGACCCTGGTCACGGTAATAGGACAGGAGCGGCGCGGTCTGCTCAAAATAGATGGCGAGCCTCCGTTTGATTGGCCCGGGCTGGTCGTCCTCCCGCTGAATGACGATCCCGCCGCAGCGATCGCATAGTCCGGCCAACGCCGGCGGAGAGTAGTCGACGTGGTAGACAGCACCGCAGTTCTGGCACACGCGACGGCCGGCAAGTCGCGAGATCAGCACGTCAGTAGGAACCGCGATCTCGATTGCCGCTCGAATCGACTCATGACGACGGCGAAGCGCCACGTCGAGCCCCTCGGCCTGAGGTCGCGTCCGTGGAAAACCATCAAGGAGTGCCCCGGTCACGCCCTCACCGAGCATTCGCTCGGCGGCGATCTCGTCCAGCACTTCTTCGACCAGGCGGATCGTCACATCGTCGGGGACGAGATCGCCGCGGTCGTAGATCGCCTTGATCTGCTGTCCAAGCGCTGTTGCTGAGGCAATAGCGGCCCGAAACAAATCTCCGGTCGAGAGATGCCGGAGTCTCAGGCGCGGGGCCACCCGAAGGGCTTGCGTTCCCTTCCCGGCACCCTGGACGCCCATGAGCAAGACGTGCATCGAGATCCTCGACTCCACCTGTCGCCGCCGGTGCCCGACCAACACCAGGGGAACACCGGCATCTCGCCGGCGATCAGTTCGCCCGGCGACCGGCGGAATACCGACTTCAGGGATTCCTAGCGAATAAACCCTTCGTAGTTGCGCATCATGAGCTGCGCTTCAAGCTGACGCATCGTGTCGATGGCCACTCCGACGACGATCAGCAATGATGTCGCACTCAGCAGGAGCGTTTGGACGCCGGTCAGCTGCGACGCGATAAACGGCAGAATCGCGACAAGCCCCAGGAACAAGGCGCCGATCAGGGTAATCCGATTCAACACCCGCTGAAGATAGTTCTGCGTATTCCGACCAGGACGGACACCCGGGATAAATGCCCCTTGCCGCTGAAGGTTTTCCGGGATCTTCTGCTGTTGGAAGATCACCATCGTGTAGAAGTAGGTGAAGCCCACCACCATGAAGAAGTAGATCAGATTGTACTGGACGGTGTTTGGACTGAGAAATCGCGCGATGTCGCCGGCGACAGTTCTGACACTCGAACTGTTCGAGCTCGCTAGGAACTGCGCGATCATACCCGGGAAGACCATGATGCTGACCGCGAAGATGAGCGGGATCATCCCGGCAGAGTTGACCTTGAGCGGAATGTGAGTGGTATTCCCACCATAGGCGCGGTTCCCGCGAACGCGCTTTGCATGATGGACCGGGATGCGCCGCTGCCCCTCGTTGATCAGGACCACACCGACCACGGTAATCAAGCCGATCAAGGCGAACATGATCGTCCCCATCACGTTATTCGTGATGGAGCTCCCCGAGACGAGCGTCCCGATCGCGCCCGGCAAGGACGCCACGATGCCGCCGAAGATGATGATCGAGACACCATTGCCGATACCGTTCTCGGTGATCAGCTCACCGATCCAGACCAGCAACATGGTGCCAGCAGCCATCGACAACAAGATAGCCAGGGTGGAT
>JAABUN010002658.1_pt1 | contig 30722 bp, 28 predicted proteins | sample 5559311 | NCBI WGS metagenome assembly JAABUN01 (sample SAMN10711877, study PRJNA513370) | rock metagenome | isolation source: Antarctica rocks | place: Antarctica: Victoria Land, Siegfried Peak sud | reverse complement strand
GGCAAAGAAATGGACAATGCCGATTCAGAACTGGAGCGGAGCGATGAATCAGATGGCGATACTTTTTGAAGGCAGAATGCCGATTCCAGGGCTAAACGAAAACTCAATTACACAAAAAATCTGACACGCTCTTTTTTTCAATGAATTCAATACCGGTAACATAAAAAGATATCTCAAATTCTAATGGCTCGCTTTGTAATCTGAAGTCATAGCTTTAATCAAAAGTCGTTAATTTTACTCGTTTTTTCCTCTCATTTATTAAAGCCGCGATTTTCGGGGGAAATTACTCGCCTTAAATTCAGACTAAATCATTTTGCCTTTGCCGATTCCTTTGTGTTACAAAATTAGAGAACGAGTTTATCGTTTAATTGTGGAAGATAAACAGAAAAATTCAATATTCTCGCGGCGGAGCGTCTTCTGGCGCGTTCTGACCGTGTTTATGTTTTTCTACCTTTGCGCCGACGTGAGCGTTTTGGAATACTTTTGCGGCAACCCGTCGCTCGGCATCACCTCGTATAGACAGGTCATAGAATTTAATGGGCAGCCCGCGAAAATCTCCGAGACAGTTGTTGCCCGGGGTTCGATTGACGCTGTGCCTTCTTCCAAACACGATAAGGAAACTGACATTCCTATTGACGGCGACGATTGTTTCTGCTGTTCTTCGCACGCCACAGTCAGTTACAGCTATTTAGTCGTTTCGCTTCTTCCAGCTATTCATCAGCAACAACGCGACCCGGATTTTTCCAACCTGCAAAATCATTCCGACGGTCATCTGCCGCTCTCTTACCGACCTCCCCGCATCGCTTAATTCTTTCCAATAAAATTTATCGAACTGGCACGACAACCCGCTTTGGGCGCGTGATTACAAATCTAATCGCGCTCTCAAACGACGGTTGTTAATTTGTCTTTACTTAATTACACGAAAAGGATTTTGCAATGTGTTTTTTAATGCGGGGGAAATCTCTGAAAGGAGCGATTTTCTCTCTATTGATTATTTTGACGAGCGGAAATTTTCTGATGGTTTCCGCACAAACCAAAGTTTCTATACTTCAAAAAGAAAATAAGCAGGTTTCAGATGTTGCCAGTGGCAAAACGGACGACAAAACGACTGTCGAGAAACCGCTTGTAGTATCTGTCTTGCCAAATTACTACGACGCGCAGACGGGCGCGTCGGCGATTGATTTAATCAGTCGCGCTTTACAGGCAAACGGCGAACTGGTCGCCGCGCGCTTCGAAATAGAAAAAGCGCGGGCGCGGCTCACCCAAGCCGGTCTTCGACCGAATCCTACTTTGGAGATCGAGCAAACCAGCGGCAGGTTTCTCGGCTCGTCCGGCACAGGCGATTTGAGCGTCGGCGCAACGCTTCCCCTTGAACTTTACGGGCAGAGAAAACGCCGGATTGAGTTTGCACAGATTGAGATTACTGCCAGAGAAGCCGAAATCAGCAACCGCGAGCGGCAACTAACGGCGGAAGTTTTAACGAGTTACGCCGAAGCCCTTGCCGCGCTCCAAGAGCTAAAAATCACGGAAAACTTACTTGAACTCGATTTACAGACCGCGCGATTCGTCCAGATTCGCGTCAACGAAGGTGAAACGCCGCCGCTTGAATTAAGTCTTTTGCAGGTGGAAGTCGAACGCCTGCGTTCAGGGCAGGCACTTTCAGAAGGAAAACTAGAAGCGGCTCTGACCGGATTAAAACTTCTTGTCGGAATGTCTTCGGAAGAGCCTTTAGGATTGCGCGAACAAATCGGCACGGTAACTCTTCCGCAAGTTCCAACCACCATTGAAACGGCGATTGAAGCGGCTCTCAAGAATCGCCCCGACATTCGCATCGCGCAAATCGAAGAAGAATTAGCCGCCGCCGGACTCCGGCTAATCAGAGCGCAGAGCCGCGCGGATGTTGCCGTCACGACGCGCTACACGCAGGGCGTTTCGGAAACTACAATTCCGAATCTCGGCACTTTTCCTGACCGCACCCGAACGCTAACCTTCGGCATCTCCATCGGTTTGCCCGTCTTTAACAAAAATCAGGGCGCCAAAGCCGAAGCGGAAATTGCCATCCGGCAAGCGCAAGAAAGGCACGCCTTTGCCGAAAAGACAGTCCGCGCCGAAGTAACGAGCGCATTTCAGCGTCTGCGAGCCGCGATTCGCGCGCTTTCGATTCTGGAAACCGCTGTGCTGCCGCGTTCGGAACAAAACATCAAAACGCTTCGCGCAGTTTATGAGTTGGGCGAAATAAAAATAACCGATTTGATAACCGAACAGCGCCGCCTGCTCGACGCGAACCGTGATTTAACCGAAACATTAAGTGCGCGCCTGCGCGCTCAGGCTGATTTGCAAAACGCGCTCGGCGTGCCGTTTGTCCAAAAATAAAAATTTATGAGCAACGATTTAGAACACAACACAAAGGTAATTCCGGTTGACGAACAATCCGAAAACATACCAAAAAGTGAATTTATCGAGCCTGCTGAGGAAATGACTTCTGACGGGGCGACTACACGCTCGCCGCGCTCGCTCGCCGCCTGGATAATCACGGCTGCCATAATCGCGCTTGTCATCATTCCCGGTTTATGGTGGATCTCCGCCAAACGAAATGGTGCGACAGACCCGGATGATGTCGCGGCAAAGAAAACAACCGAAGCGGCAACAGAGCCGGCAAATTCTGGCAAAGAAAAAGGCGCGGAGCGAGAAGTAAAACTTTCCCCCGAACAAGCTGAAGCCGCGAAAATTCAAATTGAAGCGGTTACGCAGCGCCCAGCCGTCGCTTTGCTGAATGTTACCGGAACGGTGGAATCGAACCCGCAGCAAACTCAGGTCGTTACACCGCTCGTCGGCGGGCGGGTCGAGCAAGTTTTCGTGTCTATCGGAGACCGTGTTTCCGCCGGTCAAGCTGTCGCCAGTCTGATGAGTACGGAAATTGCCGACGCTTACGGGAAATGGCGCGAAGCCGAAACCCGTTCGGCTCTGGCGCAAAAGAATTTAGAGCGCGTTAAAAGGGCTGAAAACCGCGTGGCGATTTTGCAGTCGAAAGCTAAATTAGATGAAGCCGAAGCGACTTTGAAACGCACGCGCCGTCTGATCGAACTCGGCGCGGGCGCGGGCAAAGATTTGATTTCCGCCGAAACCGCCTTTAAAAGCGCGCAAGCCGATTACGATTTCCAGCGCAACATTCCTTTAAACAAAGAAATTCAGGAAGCCGAAGCCGAAGTCGAAACGTCGCGGATGACGGCTTTGCAGGAGCGGCAGAGTTTGCAGGCGCTGGGCGTCAGTGTCAGATCGACAAACGCCGACGTTCGCAACGTCGCGCAGGTTTCGATTCGCGCTCCGCTCTCAGGCATTGTTACCGAAAGGATGGTCAGCCCGGGCGCGGGCGTGCAAGCCGGTCAGCAGATGTTCACGATTTCCAACGTCTCGACCGTCTGGATCACGGCGAACGTTCCCGAAGCGCAGCTCGGACTGGTGCATACGGGTTCGATTGCCGAAATCCGCGTTCCTTCTTCGACCGGAGTGATAACGGCTCGCGTCAGCTACATCGACCCGCAGATAAATGCCGACACGCGCTCCGCCAGAGTGCGGATAGCAGTTGATAATCCGGGCGAGCGGCTGCGGGCGGGAATGTTCACGGAAGTCGGTTTTCAAACGGGAACAAACGCGGCGGGCGGCGAAGAACTCGTCGTGCCTTCGGAAGCCGTTCAAATCATCGATGGAAAATCAATCGTTTTCGTTCCGCAGGAAAATGAACCGAACGCTTACGCGCTTCAGGAAATAGAAACGGGCGGCGAAACCGGCGGTTACACCAGAATTTCGAGCGGTTTGGAACTCGGCGACAAAGTAGTCACTAAAGGCAGCTTCGCTCTCAAAACGCAGCTCTTAAAAGGCGACATCGGCGATGACGACCAGTAACTTTTTTGGTGATGACAAACAATAACTTTTTTTATTTGGATTTTTAATTTGGGATGAATTTATGATTTCAGGACTTATCAAATTTTCCATTGCCAACCGGTTTATTGTCTTGCTGCTCGTTGGGATAATGGCGGCGGCGGGCGTTTACAGCCTGCTCACCTTATCGATTGACGCCGTGCCGGACGTAACTAATGAGCAGGTGCAGATTCTAACGACCGCGCCGAGCCTCGCGCCGCTTGAAATCGAGCGGCAGGTCACGTTTCCGGTCGAGGTGGCAATGTCGGGTCTGCCGGGGTTAACGGAAATCCGCTCGCTCTCGAAGTTCGGGATTTCCGCCGTGACCGTTGTATTCGACGATTCGACCGATACTTATTTCGCGCGGCAGCTTGTGATGGAACGCCTCGCCTCAGCGCGCGAGCAAATTCCTGCCGGTATCAGCTCGCCGGAAATGGGTCCGATCTCAACCGGACTTGGCGAAATCTATCAATACGAAATCAAAGCCGCGCCAGGAACAAATTTAAACGCGATGGATCTGCGGACGATTCAGGACTGGGACGTGCGCCGCCAGCTTTTAACCGTTCCGGGCATCGTCGAAGTCAACAGCTTCGGAGGCGAAGAAAAGCAGTATCAGGTGCGCGTTGACCCCGAAAAACTGCAATCTTACGGTTTAACTCTGCGCGATGTTTTCGAGGCGGTTTCAAACAACAATCAGAATGTCGGCGGAGCTTACATCGAACACGGCTCCGAACAGTATCTTCTGCGCGGCATCGGAATGGTTGAAAAAGCGGACGACGTTGCCAATATCGTCGTCAAAACCGGAAAGTCGGGCGTTCCCGTTTTCGTCCGCGATGTTGCGGAAATTACAGTGGGCGCGGCTGTCCGGCAAGGCGCGACGACCGCCGACGGGAAAGGCGAGATTGTCGCCGGAATCGCCATTATGCTCAAAGGCGAAAACTCGCGCGACGTGGTAACCCGCGTCAAGGAGCGCGTCGAGCAAATCAAAAAAACGCTACCCGCGGGCGTCGAGCTGATACCGTTTTACGATAGAACTGATTTGGTTGACCGCGCCATTCACACGGTTGAAAAAAATCTCGTCGAAGGGGCGATTCTGGTCATCGTCGTTTTGATGCTTCTCTTGGGAAACTGGCGCGGCGCGCTGCTGGTCGCCACGATAATTCCGCTTTCGATGCTTTTTGCGGCAATTCTAATGAGAATTTTTAACATCTCCGGCAACCTGATGAGTCTGGGCGCGCTCGATTTCGGTTTGATTGTCGATGGCGCGGTCGTGATGGTCGAAAACGTCGTGCGCCGCCGCGCTGAAGCGCAGCACGAAGGAGATGAGGAAAGCCCGCCGAAAACGATTCAAGCTGCGTGTTTGGAAGTCGGTCGTCCGGTCGTTTTCGCCGTCGCCATCATTATGATTGTTTATCTGCCGATTCTCTCTTTGCGGGGAATTGAAGGCAAGATGTTCGTGCCGATGGCTCTGACGGTTGTTTTTGCTCTTTTAGGCTCGCTTATTCTCAGTTTAACTTTCATTCCGGCGATGCTGACTTTTATTTTAAGCGGGCGCGTGGCGGAAAAAGAAAGTTTTCTTATCGCTCGCGCCAAACAGATTTATCATCCATCCCTTTCGTTTATGTCGCGTTACCGCGCTCAGGTTCTAGCGATTGCCACCGCGCTGGTAGTTATTTCGGGCGCGATTTTTCCATTCTTGGGCGCGGAGTTTATCCCGCGTCTTGATGAAGGCTCAATCGCCGTCGAAGCCCGTCTTTTGCCAAGCATCTCGCTGACCGAATCAATCGCAACTTATTCGCAAGCCGAGCGCGTACTGATGGAATTTCCCGAAGTCGTGCGCGTGGTCACCAAAGTCGGGCGCGCCGAAGTTGCCACCGACCCGATGAGCGTCGAAGCGGGCGATATTTTTATCGAACTCAAACCGCCCGGCGAGTGGACGACCGCTAAAACGAGAGAAGAACTGGTCGAGAAAATGTCTGAAGCGTTGGCTGAAAAAGTTCCGAACGGCGGCTCTTTCGGCTTTTCACAGCCGATTGAAATGCGCGTTTCCGAACTGATTGCCGGCGTTCGGGCGGACGTTGCCATTAAACTTTACGGCGACGACCTTGGTGTTTTACAGCAGAAAGCCGATGAGATTACCCGAATCGTCAGCCAAGTGCCGGGAGCCGAAGACGCGAAAGCAGATGTTACGACCGGCTTGCCGCAGCTTGAAATTAAAACCAACCGCGCGGCAATTGCGCGTTACGGCTTAAACGTCAACGATGTCAATGAGCTTGTCGAATCAATCGTCGCCGGACGCGAAGCCGGACAGGTGTTTGAAGGCGAAAAAAGGTTTGGGCTGGTCGTGCGACTAAATGAAACGGCGGGCAAGGACATCGAATCGATCAAAAATCTGCTCCTTACCGCCACGAACGGCTCGCAGGTCAGATTGGGAGAGATTGCCGACGTTCGTTTGACCGAAGGCTCGGCGCAGATTTCGCGCAACGACACGCGCCGGTATATCTCTGTTCAGACTAACGTCCGCGGGCGCGACATCGCCGGGTTTGTCGCCGAGGCGCAGCAAAGGATTGAAAAAGAAGTAAAACTCCCGCCCGGCTATTACCTCAAATGGGGCGGCACATTCGAGAACTTGCAGCAGGCGACAAACCGGCTATTAATCGTTGTTCCAATCGCGCTCTTTTTGATTTTCATCCTCCTTTACACCACTTTCGGCTCGGCAAAACAAGCCCTGCTGATTTACACCGGAATCCCGTTTGCGATTGTCGGCGGAATTCTCTTCCTCGCTCTGCGCGGAATGCCGTTTTCGATTTCCGCCGGTGTCGGCTTTATCGCCCTTTTCGGCGTGGCGGTTTTGAACGGCGTGGTAATGGTCAGCTACATCAATCAGCTTCGGCAGGAAGGAAAATCACTCTTGGATGCGGTGCGTGAAGGCGCGGAAACCCGGCTGCGCCCCGTGCTGATGACGGCACTTGTCGCAAGTCTGGGATTTATCCCGATGGCATTAGCGACCAGCGCGGGCGCGGAAGTCCAGAGACCGCTGGCAACCGTTGTGATCGGCGGAATCATTACCTCGACGCTGCTGACTTTGCTGATTCTGCCGACGCTTTATGCATGGTTCGAGAAAGAAAAAGTTGCCGATTCTTTAAACGACAGGATGGAAGAAAATTTATGAAAAAATTCATTTTTTATGTCGCGCTGGCGGTTGCCGCAACGCTTCCCGGTTTGGTTATCAGGCTGACCGGAACGCATCTGTCGACGGTGCCGACGGTGGTAATCTTTTTTGCCGCTATTTTGGGCGCCGGGTTTCTGCTTTCGTGGGGCGCGGAAGCGGCTGAACAGCACGTTTCTCGCGGGTTGGCGGTGGCGGTTCTGGCTTTGATTACGGTTCTGCCCGAATACGCGGTAGATATTTATTTCAGCTATCAGGCGGGTTTACATCCTGATTCGCAGTATGTCGGATTTGCCGCCGCGAATATGACGGGCGCGAATCGGCTGCTTGTCGGCACGGGCTGGTCGCTTATCGTTTTGCTTTTCTGGTGGCGAAGCGGAAAACGCGGCGTTCAGCTTTTTCCGCAAAACAGCGCCGAGATTGTCTTTCTCGCTCTGTCGAGCGTTTACGCTTTCGTCATTGTTATAAAAGATCGCATAGATATTTTCGACACATTTTTCCTCGGCGCAATCTTCGCCGCCTACTTGTGGCGCGTCGGTCGAATGGAGAAAGAGGTTAAAGATGATGACGACGATGAAGGAGATGTTGAAGTCGGACCGGCTGCCGTTTTGGAAACTCTGCCGAAGAAACAGCAGTATGCCGCCATCGCCGCGCTCGCTGTGTTCGCCGCTTTTGTCATTATCGCTACGGCTGAACCTTTCGCCGAATCACTGATTGCAGGAAGCCGCGTCATCGGCATCAACGAGTTTCTGGTTATCCAGTGGATTGCGCCGCTCGCGGGCGAATCGCCGGAAATAATCATCACGATTCTTTTTACGCTCGCCTTGCGTCCGACCATCGCGCTCGGAGCATTAATCAGCGACAAAATCAACCAGTGGACGCTGCTCGTCGGGATGATTCCGTTGGCATATTCTCTGGGCGCGGGAACAATCGCTGCGCTGCCGCTCGATTTTCGCCAGCGCGAAGAATTCTTTTTAACGGCGGCGCAATCGCTTTTCGGTCTTGCCCTGCTTTTGTGTCTGCGGCTGAGCTTGAAGAGTGCTTTTGCATTGCTCGGTTTATTCCTTGTGCAGTTCGGTCTGGCGTTCTATTTTCACAATGATGAAAGCCGCACAATCGTCGTGCTGACATATATGGCTTGGCTTTATCTAGCGTTAGCCGCCGGAATATTCGCTTTAAATTACCGGTGTTTGATTGAATGCTTCCGCACGGGATTATTGGTGAAAACCGTTTCAAAAATTGAATGATATGTTCTAATCGGTAGTTTTGGGATTAAATGAGATGAAAAGTCTTGGACGGGCTTTTATTCATCTTTATACGAATGATTTACTACGAAAAGAATTTAATCAAGGTTAATAAAAATGAACAGTAAAGCAAAGAAGAATCTGCCAGAGCGCTGGGACCCCGAACCGCGCTGGCACGCTCTTGTTGCCGCCCTCGCGGTCGGCGGTTTATATACCGCTCTGCCGTCATCTTTGATAGTCGGTCCGCGCTGGCTTTTCTTAACAATTGTCCTCGCGCTGCTTGTGCCGACCGTCATCTCGCATATCAGAAATAATCACCGGCTCAATCAGACGCTCGGTTTTACCGTCAACAGTGTTGTAACGCTCGGTATGATTGTGTCGGTCATTTTACTTATTCTGGCATTGCCGGAACACAAAGAAACGCCGACCGAACTGCTGATTTCCGCCGCCTCGCTCTGGTTTACAAACATACTCGTTTTCGCGCTGTGGTATTGGCGGCTCGACGCGGGCGGTCCGCACGGGCGCGAAAAAACTACGGGTCATCAGGACGGCGCGTTTCTTTTTCCGCAAATGACGATGACGCCGGAAGCCAAAACCGCAGCCGACGAACACGATTGGTCGCCGAATTTTGTGGATTATTTATTTCTCGCCTTTAATGCCAGCACCGCATTTTCGCCGACTGACGCGCCTGTTCTGGCGCGCTGGGCAAAAGTTTTGATGATGCTACAATCGCTCATTTCATTAACCGTGCTGGTGCTTCTTGCCGCTCGTGCCGTTAATATTCTTTGATAACAAACTAGTCGGCGCGGGCGAAACCGACACCGCACGCTCTCTGAGCTAAACGAGCAGCATTTTTAAGATAAAAATTGTGCGCGTATCGCGTCCGCCGCCCTAACTCGACCCCGCCTCCATATAGCCAGCCGTCACCTCGTTCTTGTGCGCTGCGAAGGCGACAAGGACTTCTTCCTTCTCGCGTTGAGGCACTTTAACGAAGTCAAGCGTCCGCCCAAGTTCAGCCGCCACCTCGTCAAATTCTTCAGGCGAAATCCTGAGATTACGATGCGCCTCCTCAAGACCCACCTCAGTTTTCCCCGGTTTTGTCGGTGTATATTGGAACGGACCGCCAGCGACGTTACAGACCCAAAGGGTTCGCATAAACTTGAGTCCCGGTAACCTGCCCAAGTTCTTCGTGTGCCACTCTCTGAGGGCTGGGTTCTCCGAAGTCTTTCCGACAATTGGGTTCTGGACAACCGCGTCGCTAAAGTGGTCAACCACCGCTGCAATGGCGAAAACGCCGCTAAGTCGCTCGTATAAACTCTTCTCGTTCATCTTCACTCCTCCTATGATTGTGTTTGAGCAAACGCTTTAACTTGCGGTTTGTCTATCAGCGCGTCCGATTCTACCGATAGCCGCCAAGCAATTTTTCCTTACCCTTTTTATTTTGAAAAATCCTGACTAAGCCTTCCTAAAGCCAGCGCACCCAAAGCCAGACCGAAGTCACGCAGCGCGACATCGAAATAACCCGGAATCATCAGCAAATTGACGACGATCAAAAGCAGCCAAGCCGAAACGACATACGCGAAAATCTTCGGCATAAACCACACGCCCAAACCCGCGATTATCTCGATGACACCAGCAACGAGCATCAATTCGTGACCGTGACCGCCGGTTAAATTATTGACAAAAGCCGGGAGATATTGATCCCAATTCACCAAGAGGTGAAAGAATTTGTCGAATCCCGCTACGATTGGCGCGACTGTAAAACCAACGCGCAGAATTTGATACGCTTGATAGCTTGGGTTGCCAGATGCGGTTATATCCCTGGATTTAGAGGCTGGATGCGCCTCGTTTATTTGATTGATTGCTTGTGCTATCGCTTATATATTCTCCTTATTTAATTATTTTCTGTTCGGGCAATACTGTTTGAGAATCAAAGATACCTCCTTAATTACAATAAGTCAAAAAACTTGTTGACTTATTGTAATTAAGGAGGTATCTTTGATTCGGGTAAATGTAATGAAAATAACGAAACTCGGGCAGAACTTTTTTGAATCAACGCGCGGGCAAATCGTCGCGCTTTTGCGAAGGGGAACAGGAACGGTTGAAGAATTAGCAACCCAACTTGAAGTTACCGATAACGCTGTGCGGGCGCATCTGACAACTTTGGAGCGCGACGGCTTAGTTGAGCGTCGAGGAATGCGGCGGGGCGCGCGCAAACCTCATTTCGCTTACGTTCTGACGACCGAAGCTGAACAACTTTTCCCGAAAGCTTATTCGACTTTATTTAATCAATTATTAACGGTTCTAAAACAGACGCTTCCAGCCACTGAATTAGAAACTATTCTACGCGAAGTAGCACGCGCGTTGGCAGTCGGAAACACGCCAGAAGAAAACGAGAGCAAAGAGAGTCGCGCGCAGAGAGCCTTGGCTGCATTTGAATCGCTCGGCGGAGCTTCTAATCTTCAGGATGAAGACGGTAAATTATCAATCAACAGCGTAACAAGCTGCCCGTTTGATGTCTCAGTTTCCGCGCACCCTGAAGTATGTCAGTTGGCGGAGGCTTTTTTGTCTGAAGTTACAGGATTAAATGTAAAAGAGCGTTGCCAAAAGGGATTGCTGCCGCGCTGTTCCTTTGAAATTGCGAGCCTTGAGTAAAAACAGGTTTAAAGTTGGCGTAACGGTAAAGCAGGAAATTCTCCTGGAGAAAATGAATTATGAAACTATTAAAACTTTTTCTAATCGCTGTTGGTGTCATCCTGGCATTGCAAACAAACGAACTTCAAAAAACTAATGCCCAAACACAGAGCAATCAAACAATCGCAATTTACCGAATTGATGCGGGCAGGAGCCAATTTATGGTTCACGCTTTTCGCGGCGGACTGCTCTCGTTTAAGGGACACGACCACTTTATCAAAGTCGGCACCTTCACGGGCGAAGTGCAGATAACGCCGAGCGTCGTCAGTCCGGCTTCATTGAGTATGACAATTCGCGCCGGTTCATTGGAAGAAACGGGCGCGGATTTTACCGCGTCGCAAAAACAAATCATCAAGAAGGAACTCGACGGGATTGTACTTGAATCCGCTAAATATCCCGAAATCACATTCAAAAGCACGGATGTGGCGGGCAAATTGAGCGGCAATCAATTTGAAGCAAAAATCGGCGGCAATATGACTCTGCACGGCGTTACGCGCCGTGTCGTGATTCCGGCAACCGTCACGCTCGATGGAAACGATTTGCGGGCAAAGGGCGAATTTACTATCAATCGCAAGGATTTTGGCGTGAAAGCAACAACTACCGAACACGGTTTGATTCGCGTACAGCACAAGTTAAAATTCACCTTCGACATCGTGGCGCATAAAGCCTAATGGGTGATGTCTCACAATTTATGATAAAGAAAAATTATGCGGGATAGATGAAAGATGAAAGATTAGAGATGAGAGATAAAGTCTGTCATCTATTATCTATCACCTGCCACCTCTTCCGAAGTAGAAATTTCCATCATAAATTGTGAGACACTACCATTTTTTGTTAAAAGGTTATTCTTAATACAAGATGAGTTGGGAAACTGTCCAAAATTGGTTTTTTAGCCTCGGAGAAAATTACGGCGTTAATCCACTAATTTTCGGGGTGATTTACGTCGGCGCGATTCCGTTTTTCTCCGTTTCGATTGGCTGGCTAGTTAGAAATTATCGCCGAGGTAAATCAATCGTTCTGCCGACGCTGGCGGCAATATTTTTCTTTGTTTCCGCCTATATTTATCTGATTTTCGCCGGAAAGAATGTTCCGTTTTGGGTTTATGGGATGGTGATTTTACTGCTAATTTTCGGCGCGTATTCAACCGTTAAAAGGGTGCGGGCGCAGGTTAAAGAAAAAACGGATGCGGCAAATTAATGACCTGTGTATTAAAAAAGAATTCCGGGTAAATGAGTGAAATTTACGATTTAATTGTTATCAGCGGCGGTTCGGCGGGACTCGTGGCAGCAGGCGGCGCGGGCGTTTTGGGTGCGCGCGTCGCGCTCATCGAGAAAAACGCGCTCGGGGGCGATTGTCTTTACACGGGCTGTGTGCCGTCGAAAACGCTGATTAAATCGGCGCGTTTCGCTCATCAGTGGCGGAAAGCGAAGAAATACGGTTTTCAGGATTTAGAGCCGAAATTTCTCGATGATTCTTTCGCTTCGATTACAAATCGCGTGCAAAACGTCATCGAAATCATCGAACACCACGACGCGCCGGAAGTTTTTGAGAAAATGGGCGTCGAAGTCGTTTTCGGAACTCCTCAATTCTTAAATCCGAACGAAATCGAAATTACTCTAAAAAAAACCGGCGAAAAGCGCGTTATGCGGGCGAAGCGATTTTGCATCTCGACTGGCTCGCGTCCGTTCACACCGCCGATTGAAGGATTGTTTGACACCGGCTTTATTACTAACGAGGAAGTTTTCCGCTTGAAAGAATTGCCCGAACGCCTGATTATTCTGGGCGCGGGCGCAATCGGGATGGAACTCGGACAATCGTTTGCCAGATTCGGCTCGAAAGTTACCGTCGTCGAAATGGCTGACCGGATTTTGAACAAGGAAGACGAGGAAGTTTCCGCTCTGATGGAAAAACTTCTGCGCGAAGAAGGTTTGGAAATTCTGACCAAAACCAAAGCCGTCAAAGTTCACAAAGCCAATGACGGCGCGAAGGTTGTTACGGTTGAATCGAGCGGAAAAACATTTACAATCGAAGCCGACGAAATTCTCACGGCGGTCGGTCGCCAGCCGAACATTGCCGGTTTGGAACTCAAAAAAGCGGGCGTTGAGTTCAATGAAAAGCAAATAAAAACCAATGAATATCTGCAAACTTCCGCCAAACACATTTTTGCGGCAGGCGACGTAATCGGACATTTTCAGTTCACGCATATGGCGGATTACGAAGCGCAAATCGGCATTCAAAACGCTTTTGTGCCTTTTCCTTTCAAAAAGAAAACGGATTTTCGTGCCGTGCCGTGGGCGACTTTTACCGAGCCGGAAGTGGCGCGGGTCGGAATGACGGAGAAAGAAGCGCGGGAAAAATTCGGGCAGGATGTCAAAGTTTATAAAGTTTCATTTACCGAAAACGACCGCGCCCAAACGGACGGCGCAACTGAAGGATTTGCAAAGATAGTTACCAAAAAAGGCAGAATCGTCGGCGCGACTCTCGTCGGCGAACACGCCGGAGAATTGATTCACGAATTCGTCTGGGCGATGAAGGGAAATTTGAAAGTTTCGGATTTGAACAAAATTATTCGGATATATCCGACGCTCTCTAAAATCACGCAAGCCGTCGGGACGGAAGCGACGCTCGAAAAGTTAAAGTCGCCTTTCGCGCAAAAATGGTTCAGGCGGTATTTGAGATTTTGGCGATAAGCGTTCAGCCTCAACAGCAATCGCTTCCCGGCTCGCAGCATTCCGCGCCCGTCAAATCCGTTATGTTATATTCTAAGCCTTTTGTTTCTCGCGGATGTCGCTTTGCAATTCGTCGGCAATCAAATTCCTTTGCATCTTCGAGCGCAATGTTTTCAATCGGCTCGACGGTGGTAATGTCGTTTTTATAAGGCTCGCGGCTGTAAATTTGAAATGTTTTGTCGCAAACCGCCGTTCTTGCGCCGCGTTCCAAAATATGTCCGTCGTCGTCAATCACTTTTTTCCAGGGACCGTTGTAAATGACGGCTTGATTGCGTTCAAAACACGCGCCCTGCTTGCCTTTGTAGGCGACAACGGTGATTGAGCGAAACTCGATGCCTTCGACAACACGCCATGGATTCGAGTCGCGTTTGACGATTTCCATCCCATAAAACCCGGCGCATTCAAATGCTTCGAGAAATAAATCTTCACGAAACGCGCCCGAAATACAGCCTGACCATAATTCCCCGTCTTTTTGCAGATGCGCGGGAACGTCTTCGTCCGAAACGATGTCGGAAATCGCTGCCCGCCCGCCGTGTTTTAAGACGCGAAACATTTCCGCGAACATCTTTTCTTTATTTTCGGGTTTGACGAGATTCAAAACGCAGTTCGACAAAATAACGTCTATCGAATCATCTTTAATCAAAGGTTTTTCCGATTTGGTTTGAGCGACAAAAGTTTCGTAAGCGAAAAAATCGTCAGCGGTTTTAATCGGATTTTCGCGTAAATATTCATTAATCAAACTCAAGTTCAATTTCAAATCCTGAATTTTACCGTATCGAAATTCGACGTTTCCAGAACCGATTTTCTCAGCCATTTCGTCGCGGTATTTGTTTGCCAGAGCAAGCATTTCCGTGTTTGTATCAACACCGATGACTTTCCCTGCTGCGCCGACAATCTGCGCGGCGATGTAACAAATTTTTCCGCCGCCCGAACCTAAATCCAAAACGGTTTCGCCCGCGCGGACAAATTTTGACGGGTCGCCGCAGCCGTAATCGCGTTCGATAATTTCTCCGGGAATTATTTTTAAAAACTGCGGGTCGTATTCGACCGGGCAACATAACGCCGCTTCAACGGCTTGCGCCGCCGCGCCGTATCTTTGGCGCACAGTTGATTCGATACTTTCCATATTTTTGCTCGTCACTTCTCAAATATAAGTTATCAAATCTCGCGGGCGTGTGCTAACTGTCAAACAAGCGGCTAAAAACGCATTGTGTAATTAAAGCGCAAGCCGCGCCCGATTTCCGGCGCGATTTGTTTGATAAACGATAAATGGTTGCGATAAAGTTTGTCGTTCAGATTAAACCCGCTGACCGAAAAAACGTGCGCCATCTGCTTTCTGATAAAAGTGTAGGAAGCGTTCAAGTTAAAAACTGCGTAACCGGCGGTCGGCGTTTCATTGTCGAAAACTCTGTCTTGCGTCTCTGTCAGAATTAGTTCAGGGCGCACGCTCAACGCTTTGTATCGCCAATCCAGCCCAAGATTGCCGCGAAGCGGCGGAATGCGCGGAAGCGGTTTATTCAAATCGGTCAGTTCGGCGCGAACGTAATCAATCTTGCCGTTGAACCATAAAGTTTTTAGAAGTTTCGCTTCGAGGCTTGCTTCCGTGCCGACATACCGACTGTAGCCCTGCGCGTAATCAACAATCGGGAGATTTGAATGTTCGTCCGTTTCTCCGGTAAAAGCGGGGAACACAAAGTTGCGGATACGGTAGTAAAAAACGCTGCCTTCGAGTCGGACGCGCTCCGTCGCGTGGCGCAAGGAGAAATCAACGCCGTCGCCCTGCTCGGCTTTCAGATTCGGGTTGCCGACATCGAAAACCAGAATGCCTGGATGCGGTCCGAAATCGTAAAGTTCTTCGAGAGCCGGAGCGCGAAAACTGTGTTGATAATTCGCCACAAACGAGCCGCCCGTCCAGAGCGGAACGCGAACGCCCGCGCTGCCGGAGAAGCCAACGAAATTTCGACTCCGAAAATCGCCTTCGGGTTTGTAGCCGTTCTGCTCGATGCGCCCGCCGAATTGAAAACCGACGCGCTCGAAATCAACTCTTTCCAAGCCGTAGACCGCGAAAGAATTTTGTTCGGTGCGCGGCGCGGGCGCTTCTTCGCCGATTGATTCGTAATCGCGCGTAAAACCGGAAAAACCGAATGTGCCGGAAAATTTTCCGCTCCGGCGATGATTGAAATTGGCGCGGTAGTTAAAGTTTTTGTTGGTGGCGATTGAATCGAGTTCGGTCACATTTTCGTCCGACTCAAATTCAAACTCGCGGTTTTTATAATCGTTGTAGCTGATAGCAAAATCTCCGCTTTCGATAAAGCTGCCGAGTTCGCGCAAACCGCCTTTGATTTCAAAACTGTGCCGCCGATTTTTAAGATATTCAAAATCAATTTCGTCCGGCTCGACCGGAATTCCGTAACGCCGTCGGTCAAAACCGTAGTTAAACGCGAGCCAGCCTTTGCGCCCAAAATATCCCGCGCCGCCGCTCACGTTTCCGCCGCGCGCGTAGGAATTTAAAACCGTGCCGAGCGGCGTGCGGTAATCATTGGCTTTTTGCGCTCCGCCTTTAGCGAAAAAGAGAAAATTCTTGTAACCGAATTTCAAACCGCCGCTCGCGCCCGCCTGATAATTATTCGTGCCGCCGAAAGCAGTTAAATATCCCGAAAGACCTTTTTGAAAAACGTCGTTCGTCGAAATGCCGTTGACCACGCCGCCGATGGCGTTTGAGCCGTAAAGCAGCGTTGCCGGACCTTTGACGATTTCCACGCGGTCGAGCGCGAGAACGTCAACGGGTTCGACTTCATCGCCCGACTGCGAAGCGATTCCGCCGAGCCGCAAGCCGTTTTGCAAGACCAGCACGCGGTCGCCGTCAAACCCGCGAATCACGGGACGAGCAGAACCCGGACCGAACGAGCGCTTTGCCACGCCCGGCTGACGGTCGAGAGCTTCGCCGATGGAAACTGGATTTCTTTCGGCAAGTTCCAGCGCGCCGACGCTGGTTACGGATTGATACGCCTTCGAGACGGCTTCTTCCGAGCCGGAAGCGGTAACGGTTACCTGTTCGCGGATTGAGGAAAGCGACAATCGAAAATCGAGCGTCGTTTCCACGTTGCCAATTTCAACTGTTTTAACGGTATCTCCCGCACGGTCGAGATGGACGATAACGTCATATCTGCCGTCAGGAATCTGGTTGAATTCATACTTGCCGTTCTCGTCGGTTTGCGCCGTGCGTTTTAATTGCGCGATTGTGACAGTCGCATTCGGCAATGCCGTTCTGCTGGATGAATCCAATGTAACCACGCCGCGTAAAGTATTATTTGAATTTTTTGTTTGAGCAAAAATACTCAAAGACAGAGCTGCCAGTAAAAGTGAAAAATATAATGCTTTGATTTTCATATGAATTTGTTTCCGAATAAAAAAATGGCTTGAAATTAGAAAAAATAAATAAGTCTGAAATTGAAATTCGTTTTCAATAAGCATACAGTTTAAAAAGTCGTATGTCGGATTGTCAAGACGCGATTTGATATTTGTTTTATCTTCTTCTTCACCGAGCATTTCCGCTTGACTCTAGACTTAACCCAAGGGTGTAAAGTTAATTTATGAATGGAAACAACAGTTTGCAAATCGGAGAAATCGCCACGCTTGCCGGCGTGAGCGTTGACACGGTTCGCTACTATGAGCGGTTGAAGCTGCTGCCGCGCGCGGCTCGTTCAAGCGGCGGTTTTAGATTCTTTCCGGCGGAAACCGTCGGGCGCATCAAATTTATCAAACAGGCGCAGGAGATGAGTTTTTCGCTGGAAGAAATAAAACAGCTTTTTTTAACCGGCGGCGGCGCGAATCAGTGCCGGACGGTGCAGGATTTTCTATCGAAAAAACTTTCGGAATTGGAAACGAAAATCGAGCAGATGCGAAATTTCAAAACAGTTCTGACTCGCCATCTAACCGATTGTGAGAAAGAACTAAAAGCAAACGGCGAACAATCGGCTTGTCCGGTGTTGACGACGATAGAAAAGATTAACTAAACAACGAAAAGGAGATAATTTATTATGACTGACAAACGTAAAATCGAAATTTTTAGCGCGGGATGTCCTGCGTGTGATGAAACCGTTCAAATGGTTAATGCCATTGCTTGCCCGTCCTGCGACGTTCAGGTTTTAGATATGCGGCAGGAAGACGCGGCGGCGAAAGCCAAAGAATACGGCGTTAAAAGTGTTCCGGCTGTTGTTATTGACGGCAAGTTGCCGGATTGCTGCGCCGGTCGCGGCGTTGATGAAGCAACACTTAGGGCAAACGGCGTGGGTGTTTCGTTATCGTAGCTTCAAACTATCTTTTTACAGTCAAAGAGAATGATAGATATGAAAAAGGAAAACGTTTTTATCGGCGGCGCGGTGTTTGCGGCGATTGCTTCAAGTTTGTGCTGCGTTCTGCCGCTGGTGGCGGTGTTGTTCGGTCTTGGTGCTTTCGGCGCGGCTTCGGCTTTTGAAACGCTGAGACTTTATTTGTTAGTTCCGGCGTTTGGCGCTTTAGGGTTTAGTTTCTATCGCATTTATTTTCGCCGGGAAGACTGCGCCGAAGGAGACGCTTGCGCGACCAACCCGGTCGGCAAACTGAATCAACTTTTTTTGTGGACAGGCGTTTTAGTAATTTTGACTTTCGCGCTCGTGCCTTATTACACGGGTTATCTTGCGGCGGTCGGCAACCCGCAACAGCCTTCAGCGGATACAGCAATGCCTGTCGGTTCTGAAACGGAAAGCCGGATAAATAAAACAGTCGTTATCGAAGTCGAAGGGATGACTTGCGAAAGCTGCGCCACGCATATCAACGAAACTTTGAAAAAGTTGAAAGGCGTTGTCTCCGCCGAAGCGAATTATCCGAAAAAAAATGTCACGGTGGTTTTCAATCCGAAACAAATCACGCTGGAACAAATCAAAAAAGCGATTGACGAAATCGGATACAAGGCAAAGTAAAATCATGGATTGTTGTTGCAGCGGCGCGAACACGTCGAAAGAAACTCCGCAGAATGCTTGTGGCGGATGCGGCGAAACGGGGCGCGACGTTTCTCGTCAAACGGTTGTTCATCACGTCAAAAGCGAGAAACTTTCTTCCGTCGGCGATGAAGAATATAAATTTTGTTCGTCGCAAAACTGCGCGGTCGTTTATTACGCCGCTTCCGGTAAAACTTTTACGGTTGACGACGCGCGCGAATTGGTAACTTCAAAAACGACAGGCGACGCGCGTCCGCTCTGCTATTGCTTCGGCTTTACCGAAGGTTTTGCCCGCCGGGAAATAGCGCAAATCGGCGAAAGCTCCGTTTCAAAACAACTCAGCCGATTTATCAAAGAAAAACTGTGCAGTTGCGAAATTCGCAATCCGTCCGGCGTTTGTTGTCTCGGCGAAATCAATAAAACCTTGAAACGTCTCGCGGCTCAAATGGATTTTGTCAAAAGTTAGCGGCACGAATCGTGTATTATCTGAAAAGGGAATAAACTTGCGGTATTTCAACTTATTGCATATAGTGAAATTAGAGATGAAAAATTGGCTGACATCGCTTTTCCTACTTTTCGCGCTCGCTTCCGGCGTGTCGGCGGGAACGCCCGCGTTTACAAGCAACGCAGAAAACGGTATGTCGGCAATGGAGTGCTGCAAGAAGAAAACCAAGGATTGCGATGCAGAAAGCGTCAGTGCGGCGCAATTATGCTGTGCGATAAATTGCGGCAATCCCGCGCCGACCGCGCCGGGCGCGTCCGTTAACTTTTCGCCATCCGCTATCATCATCAGCGATTCGATTCTCAAACAAATCGCGCTTCTTTTCGCGCAGAAAAAACCCGTTCAAACTGTTTTTCATTCTTTCGAGCGCAAAACCTTACCGCAAAAATTCCAACCCAAGTATATCCAAAATCACTCGTTTTTAATTTAATTTCAAGGGCGTAGTTTGTCTTGCTCGCAGGCGAAGTGCGTCTGATGACAAGACTTTTTTCGCGTGTCTTGAAGTTTGGAATTGAGGCTTCAATCTGTTTAAAAAGCGGTTGAAGTTTGAATTTCATAGGTTTCAAACGAATTCTATTTAAAGTTTAAGGAGATTACAAAAAATGAAAAAATATATTTTATTCGCAGGTTTCATATCGCTTTTCGGGTTGATTGTTTTGGCTGCGGCGTGCAGTTCCGGCTCGCAGCCGACCGCCGACAATCCGGTTCAGGGCAAGGTCATCAAAAGCGGTCAAGTTAACGATTTGACGGTTACGCTTTCAAACGAGACGGGCAAGCTCAAAAGCGGCGAGCAGGAAATTTTTCTGGCTTTTACGGACGCTTCGGGCAAAGCGGTGGATGTCGGAATGGTCAAAGCCGCCGCGCTTAATTTCCATATGCCCGCGATGGGTTCGATGTCGCCGATGAACGACGCGGCAGCTTTTACGACGACCTCCGTTCCCGGAGTTTATAAAGGCAAAGTCAAAGTCGAAATGCCGGGCGAATGGCAGGCGCAAATCAGTTACGAAGGCGAAAAGGGTAGCGGAAAAACTTCGATTCCCGTAACGGCGCAGTAAATGAAGGAGCGTTAAAATGCAAATAAATTCAGTTATTACCTGCCCGCAATGCGGATTTCAAAAAGAAGAAGAAATGCCGACGGATTCGTGCATTTTCTTTTACGAGTGCGGAAAATGCAAGGCTTTTTTGAAGCCGAACACGGGCGATTGCTGTGTTTTCTGCTCTTACGGTTCGGTCAAATGCCCGCCGAAAATGTCGGAAAAAGGATGTTGTTAACATGATTCATAAACTTATCGAGTGGTCGCTGAAAAACCGCTTTATCGTCATCGCGCTGTTTCTTGGTCTGGCGATTTGGGGCTACTGGGCATTAATTCACACGCCGATTGACGCGATACCGGACTTGTCCGACAATCAGGTAATTGTTTTTACCGATTGGGCGGGACGCTCGCCGCAGGAAGTCGAAGACCAGGTAACTTATCCGCTTGTTACCAATCTGCAAGGGCTTCCCGGCGTGCGCGTCGTGCGGGCTTCGTCGGCGTTCAGCTTTTCGATGATTAACATTATTTTTGAAGATAATGTTGATTTATATTGGGCGCGAACTCGCGTTTTGGAGCGGCTGAATCTCGTTACTAAGCAAATGCCGGAAGGCGTCGTGCCGACTTTGGGACCGGATGCGACCGGAGTCGGGCAGATTTTCTGGTATACGCTCGAATCGGACAAACACGATTTGCGCCAGCTTCGGACAATTCAAGATTGGTTTGTTCGTTACCAATTAAACAGCGTTCCCGGCGTGGCGGAAGTGGCGAGTGTCGGCGGTTACGTTCAGCAGTATCAGGTTGATGTTGACCCGAACAAACTCAGAAGTTTCGGCATACCGCTTTCCATCGTTGTCGAAGCCGTCCAGAAATCAAATAACAATGTCGGCGGCAATGTCGTCGAGCAAGCCGGACAATGGGCGGTCGTGCGCGGTGTCGGACTTATTGAATCGGTCGCGGATGTCGAAAACGTCGTTATCGGCTCAAACAACGGCACGCCGATTTACGTGAAAAACGTCGCTCAGGTGAAACTCGGCAACGCTTTTCGCACCGGCGCGCTCGACAAAAACGGCACGGAAGCCGTCGGCGGCGTGGTCATCGCCCGTTACGGCGTGAACACGCTCGATGTTATCAACGGCGTAAAGAAGAAAATCGGTGAACTGCAAGTCGGCTTGCCCGAAGGCGTAAAACTTGTGCCGTTTTACGACCGCACAAATCTCATTAATCGCGCGACCGACACGCTCAAACACACTTTGATTGAAGAACTCGTTTTGGTGACGCTCGTCTGTATCATATTTCTGCTGAATTTCCGCTCGATTTTAATCGTTACGATTCCGCTGCCGCTCGCCGTTTTGGTCTCGTTTTTGTTTATGTATTATATGGGCATCAGTTCAAATCTGATGAGTCTTGCCGGAATCGCCATCGCCATCGGCGTTCTGGTTGACGCGGGAATTGTCGTGACCGAAAACGCCATCCGGTTTATGGAGCAGCGCGAGATTGACCCGAAAGACCGCCGCGCGGTTTTTGAAACCGTGCTGGAATCTACCAAACTCGTCGGTCGCCCGACGTTTTTCTCGATGGCGATTATCATTCTCGCCTTCGTCCCTATTTTCGCCCTGAACGGGCAGGAAGGCAAACTTTTTCATCCGCTCGCTTTTACCAAAACTTTTGCGATGTTCGGCGCGAGTATTATCGCCGTAACCTTAGTTCCGGTTCTCTGCACGTTCTTTTTAGGCGGAAAAATCCGCTCCGAACAGTCGAATCCGCTGATGAATTTTCTCCACCGGCTCTACAAACCCGTGCTGCTGTGGGCTTTGAGTCATAAGTTAGCGACGGTTGCGATTGCGCTCGTTTTATTCGGCGGCGCGGTTTTTCTCGCTTCGGGAATTGGTAAGGAATTTATGCCGCCGCTTAATGAAGGCGATTTGATGTTTATGCCGATTACCGATCCGGCGATTTCGATTGACGAAGCCCGAAAACTGATGAGCCAGGAGGATGAGATTTTAAAGACTTTCCCGGAAGTCGAATGGGCGGTCGGAAAAGCCGGACGCGCCGAAACTTCGACCGATCCCGCGCCGCCGAATATGACCGAAACCATCGTTCATTTAAAACCGACGGAACAATGGCGGACGGGAATGACGCGCGAAAAACTGATTGCCGAAATGGATGCGAAATTGAAAATGCCGGGAGTAACAAACATCTGGACGCAGCCGATTATCAACCGCATTGATATGCTGACGACCGGCATCCGCTCGCAGGTCGGCATCAAGATTTTCGGCGACGATTTGAAAAAAATTGAAGCCGTTTCCCGCCAGATTGCCGAAGTCGTTAAAATCGTTCCCGGCGGCGTAGATGTTTATCCCGAACAAATCACCGGCTCGCCGTATATTGACATCAAAATCAATCGGCAGGCGGCGGCGCGTTACGGCATTGATGTCGGGATGATTCAGGATGTCATCGAAAAAGGCATCGGCGAAACGAATTTGTCGGTGACCATCGAAGGCAGACAGCGTTTTCCCGTCCGTGTGCGTTACGCGCCGGAATTTCGCCAAAGTCCCGAAGCCATCGGACAATTGCCGATTGTGATGGCAAGCGGAATGACGATTCCGCTTAATCAAGTCGCTGACATCCAAACCGTCGAAGGCGCGTCTATGATTTCGAGCGAAAACGGACTTCTGCGCGGCTTGGTGTTGCTCAATGTGCGCGGGCGCGATGTCGGCTCGTTCGTGGACGAAGCGAATAAAGCGATTGTCAGCCAAGTGCAGTTGCCGCCCGGTTATTACATCAATTGGAGCGGGCAGTATGAAAACCAGCAGCGAGCCAGACAAACTTTAATGGTTGTCGTTCCCATCGTCTTAATTGTCATTTTCGGTTTGCTTTATATGACGTATAACTCCGCGCTCGAAGCGTTACACGTTCTGCTTGCCGTGCCGTTCGCTTTGACGGGGGGCGTTTATCTGCTGTGGTTTTTGAATTATAACTTTTCCGTCGCTGTCTGGGTCGGCTTTATCGCACTTTTCGGAACGGCGGTGCAGACCGGAATGGTCATGGTAATTTACCTCGAAGAAGCCGTCCACAAAAAGGAAAAAGAACTCGGCACTCTGACCAAGAAAGGCTTGCTTGATGCAGTGATCGAAGGCGCGTTACTGCGTCTGCGCCCGAAAGTGATGACGGTTTCCACAGTTGTCGCCGGACTTCTGCCGATTATGTGGAGTTCAAGCACGGGTTCGGAAGTGATGAAGCCGCTTGCGACTCCGGTATTAGGCGGAATGGTTTCGTCGCTTTTGCACGTTTTAATTGTTACGCCCGTGATTTTCTATTGGCTCAGAGAACGCGAGATAAATAAACAACTGAAACTTAAAGGAGATACCGGGACGGTTGAACCGATGGAAGTTGACGCAGATTTTGCACGCGAAACGGAACTTGCAAAAATGCACGAACCCGAAAAATGGAAACAGAACGGAGAATAGGGATGACAACACCTATCTATATTTCCAAACATTTTGTGTTTGTTTTGCTGATTTCCGCTTTTGCTCTCAACTGGATTTGGGAAGTCGCGCAAAGCTCGGCTTATCAAACGGCGGAACAATCAATGCCCGAGTCTTTGCTTTTCTGCACATTGGCGAGCGTGATTGACGCGGTAACTATTTTGGGAATATTTATCGCGGCGGCATTTTTATTTGGACGCGGCGGCTGGAAATTTTATCTGACCGTCGCGCTGCTCGGAGCAGTTTGCGCCGTCGCGTTCGAGAAAATCGCCTTCACATTCGGATGGTGGGGTTATCACGAGAAAATGCCGAGAGTGCCTTTGCTCGGAACGGGACTTTCGCCCTTTCTGCAGCTTACACTGCTCTCGCCGCTCGCGGTTTGGCTTGCCCTTTATTGGCAAAGTCCGAAAAACGGGTGTAATAAATGAAAGTTTGCAGCAGGAGAAAAAATATATGTCGGAGGTTTTCGATGCCGTTTGCATCCTCGACGGAATGTGTGAAGACGAAGCACTTTAAAAATTTTCCGAAAAATTTAGCCAAAAGAATCGGAAAGCGTCAAATGGTTTCAGGTTTTACTTTTACCTCCGCACAAATGGTTAATTTGCACGGAAATTAGACGGAATTTTTTTGTCAAAGAAGTTTGGCAAATATTAAGTAAAGAAAATAGGAGATTGAAATGAAGAAAATAATTTATATGTTAACGCTTATTACTGTCGCAGTCGTCGCAATGATGTTTGTTTCCTGCGGGCGCGAAACGGCGCAGTCAAATGCCGGAGTAACGGCTAATGAAAACGCATCCGGCGATATGATGAACGGTATGACGAATGACTCGCAGCAAAGCGAAATGATGATGAAAATGATGATGAACAACCCGGAAATGATGCGGACGATGATGGATAAGATGATGTCGAATCCGCAAATGATGGAACAGATGATGTCAAATCCCAAAATGACTGAGATGATGACGCGCTATATGACGGAAAATGGCGATAAGATGGCGAAACAGATGGAAACTATGATGAATAACCCGGAACATCGCCAAGCAATGGTGGAAATGATGAAGCGTAATCCGTCAATGCGTGAGCAGATGCTTTCGATCATCAACGAAACCGAAAAATAGCCGAAAAAATAAAGGTTATCGAAAATAATTTGATTTATTAAACGATTAACCGGGAGGACAAAGGATGAATACGAAAAAAGGTTTAGTGATAGTTACGGGCGGAAGTGGTTTTATCGGGTATGCGACAACGGCGCGGCTTGCCGAAGAAGGTTACGAGGTTGTCGGGTTTGACCGCGACGCGCCCAGTCCGCCGCCGCCCGGATGCACCGCCGTGCCGGTTGATTTGACCTCGGACGAGAGCGTGAACGAAGGTTTGCGAGTCATCGCCGAGCATCACGGGACTCAAATTGCTTCGGTCATTCACCTGGCGGCATATTACGATTTTTCCGGCGAGCCGAGTCCGAAATACGAAGAAATTACTGTGCGCGGAACAGAGCGACTTTTGCGCGGATTGAAAGATTTTGAGGTCGGGCAATTCGTTTTTTCCAGCACAATGCTCGTTCACACGCCGGTTGAGCCGGGCGAGTTTATCAGCGAAGACTCTCCTATAAAAACATCCTGGGCTTATCCGAATTCCAAGATTGAAACGGAAAAAGTAATCCGCGCCGAACACGATGGAATTCCTTTTGTTCTCTTACGAATCGCGGGCGTTTATAACGACAAAACCCACTCGATTCCGCTGGCTCATCAAATTCAGCGCATCAATGAACGCTGGCTGACGAGCCGTGTTTTTCCGGGCGATGTGGCGCACGGGCAATCGTTTGTGCATCTTGACGATTTGGTTGACGTTTTTGTGCGGCTGGTCGAACGCCGCAAGCAATTGCCGCCGGAACTTCCGCTGCTCGTCGGCGAACCTGAGCCGCTGACATACAGCGAGTTACAGCATACTTTCGGGCGTTTGATTCAGGGCGAAGATTGGGAAACGACGCAGATTCCGAAGGCTTTGGCAAAAACCGGAGCTTGGTTTCAAGATCACACGCCATTGATGGAAGAACCGTTTATCAAACCGTGGATGATTGATTATGCCGATAACCATTACGCACTTGATATTTCGCTTGCCAAAGAATTACTTGATTGGAAACCGCAGCACAGTTTACGCGAAACATTGCCGAAAATGATTGACGCGCTCAAAGCCGACCCGATTGGCTGGTATCGGGAAAACAAACTTGAGCCGCCGTCGGAACTCGAAAAATCGGCAAAGGAGGGCGCGGACAAATGAATGAACACAAAAGTCATTCAAACGAAAAGAAAAGCGACGCGGCAATGACGGAAGCACAATCTGAAGACGCGATGGTGCAGGACAAATCGGGCGACGGCGACTCAAAAAAGATGTCGCGCGGCTCGATGAGCGGAATGAACGATGGCGACCATAATAAGATGATGTGGCGCGATTCGCTCTGGGCAAGTTTCGTCAATTTACTGCTCGGCGCGTGGCTCATCACGAGTCCGGCAACGCTCGGTTACACAAGCGCGGGAATGATTTGGAGCGACATCGTGAGCGGTTCGCTGATCGTCATTTTTTCAGTTGCGGCGGCTTCGCGCAAGTTCAATACTTACGCTCGTTGGGCGACTTGTTTTGCCGGCATCTGGCTGCTGTTCGCGCCGCTCGTTTTCTGGTCGCCAACCGCCGCCGGATATTTGAACGACACCATCGTCGGTGCATTGGTGATCGCATTTTCCATTTTAATAACGATGATGCCCGGAATGGATATGTCGGTGATGGACGGTGCGGATGTTCCTTCCGGCTGGTCATATAATCCTTCGTCCTGGCTTCAACGCGCCCCGATAATTTTGCTCGGGCTGGTTGGTTTTCTGGCTTCGCGCTATATGGCGGCGTATCAACTCGGACATATCGGCGCGGTTTACGATCCCTTTTTCGGCGACGGCACAATGCGCGTTCTTACTTCAGATGTCTCGAAAATGTTTCCGATTTCAGATGCGGGCTTGGGCGCGTTGTCTTATATGCTCGAAATTTTGATGGGTTTTATGGGTGACAAAGCGCGTTGGCGGACGATGCCGTGGATGGTCACATTTTTCGGCATTCTGGTCGTTCCACTCGGCACGGTCAGCGTCATTTTGATTATATTACAGCCTTTGGCGGTCGGCGCGTGGTGTAGTTTGTGTCTGCTCGCTGGAATTGCGATGCTGGCAATGATTCCGGCAACGCTCGATGAAGTCGCGGCGATGCTCCAATTTTTGATTCAATCAAAACGCGAAGGCAAATCGTTCTGGCACACATTCTGGTTCGGCGGAACAATCGAAGGCAAAAAAGACAGCGGCTTAACGCCGTTCGACTGGTCAAATCCAACGGCGATGTTTCAAACCTGGTTTGTGAGCAACTGGAATTTGCTCGTTTCCGCAGGACTCGGCATTTGGCTGATGTTCGCGCCTTCGGTCTTTAATTCAAATGCGAGAGCGGCGGACAGCGATCATTTGGTCGGCGCGTTAATCGTCACTTTCGCCGTTATTGCGATGGCTGAAGTCGGGCGCATCGTGAGGTTTATCAACATTTTATTCGGCGCGTGGCTGATGGTCGCACCCCTGGTTTTGAACGGTTACAACGGATTTGCGAGCTGGAATTCGGCAATTATCGGATTGGCTGTAATTCTGTTCAGCTTGCGGCGCGGCGGGATTCGCGGTCAATACGGGGGCTGGAATTTTTATATCCGCTGAAATTTAGTTGGATCAAAAATGAGTAAGTGATTGATAAAGCAAAAATAAATTACGCCGTTTTTTATGAAAACGATGTATGTCAGGTTGGTTGTAAAGAATCAGTATGTTTTTAAATTTAAGAAAAAAAATACCACCGCTGTTTTGCACCGTGTTTCTGCTGGCGGCACAAATTCCTTTGGCGGCGCAAACGGCTGCGATTTCGGGCGGAAACGCCGCGCTAATTCGCTATATTGACCAGACGAACGGAATGACGGCGGACGAAGCCGTTCGCATTGCATTGGAAAATAACGGCGAACTCGTCGCGGCGCGAAAGGAAATCGAAGCGGCGCGGGCGTTGGTCAAACAAGCCCGTTTAAGAGCGAATCCGAGCGTTGAATTCAGCCGACAGGAGCAAATCGGAGGCTCCGACAACGACACGATGATTGCGGGCAGCCTGCCGCTCGAACTCGGCGGGCGGCGAAGAACGCGCGTGAATGTCGCCGAAGCCGAATTAAATTTGCGCGAAAAAGAAGTCGCCGACCGCGAACGACTGCTGGCGGCGGAAGTCCGCGCAAAATTCGGGGAATCGCTGGCGCAAACATTGAAATTAAAACTAATCGAAGACCTTCTCGCATCAGCTTTGCAGGGATTCCGGCTCGTGCAGGCTCGCGTGACGGAAGGCAAGACCGCGCCGCTCGAAGAAAATATGACGCTCGTCGAAGTCAACCGCCTGCGCTCGATGCGCGAAACCGAAACGGGACGAACCGAAATCGCCTTTCTCGAACTTCGCAATCTGCTCGGAATGAAACCGGAAGAACCTTTGCGTCTTCGCGGCGATTTTACAAATCTGGTTTCGCTTTTCCCTTTGCTTTCAGAAGCCACGCAACAAGCTTTGCAATCGCGCCCGGATTTGCTGGCAATGCAGGCGATGGAAAATCTAGCGCAGACGCAAATTGAGCAGGCTCGCGCCGGAGGACGGATTGACGCGAGCGTCAACGCCGGTTACGGGCGCAACAATTTCAGTTTTCCCGTGAACGGCATAACGGACGCGGGGCAAATCCGACCCGTGCAGGGCATTTTTCACTCATTCAAATTCGGCGTCACGTTGGAAATTCCGGTTCTCAACCGCAATCAAGGCGCGATTGAAGCGGCAGTTGCAACCCGCCAAGCCGCGCAGACGCGACGCGAATTTGCCGAACTCGTCGTCCGGCGCGAAGTCGCGTCGGCTTTCGCGCTTTACGAAAGCTCAGCTCGCGCGATGGAAATTTTTCGCATCGGCGTGCGCGGGCAAGCCAATGAAAATCTGAACGTCGTGCGGCAGACTTATGAACTTGGAGCCAGAAACCTGATTGATTATCTAATCGAAGAACGCCGCTTTATCGAAATCGAAAACGAATTTATTGACGCGCAGTTGAAAGTTTATGCGGCAAGAATTGAAATTTTGCGGGCGACAAACGCGCCGGAGTTGATAAAAAAATGAGCCAGGAAAATAAAGAAATCATTCGCGATGGCGACGAGATTAAAGAAATCGAAACAAACGAGACAGCTTCCACGAGCCAACCTAATTCCCGCGTCAAACCGATGTATATCGCTCTGGGAATTTTGGGCGCGCTCGTTCTGGGATTAATTCTATTTTTGTTTCTTCGCATTAAGGAAAGCGGCGGCGGACAACCCGTCCCGGCACCTCGAACCGTTTCCTTCGGCGAATCTAATAACGGCGGAACGAGTATGACTTCCGGCGAGCAAACGATTACGCTCGAACCCGAACAAATTGAGCGCGCCGGCATCAAAACCGAAGTTGTCGGCGAACAGCTTTCGACCGAAAGCGCCACCGCCGCGTCAACCGGTGTCGTGCAGGCAAACGCCTACCGTGAAACTCCGGTTATTTCTCTGGCAGGCGGAGTCGTCCGGCAAATAAATGTTGAATTAGGGCAGCAGGTCAATCGCGGTCAAACTGTGGCGGTAATTTTCAGCGAAGATTTGTCCGGCGCGCAATCTCGCTATTTGTCCTTGCTGACAGAACGCGAAACGGCGCGACAGAATTTTGATCGGGAAACAAAACTCCTTCGCATCAGTCCGGCGAGCAACGCGGAACTCGATGAAGCCACCGCCAAGCTGAAAACCGCCGAAGCCGAACTCGACGAACACCACAAACATCACGAACGGACGATCAAACTCATCGCCATCGGCGCCGTCAGCCGCGAGGAATTAGAGCAGGCAACGACGAAACTCCGAAGGGGCGAAGCGGAGCTTGTCGAAGCTCGAAAACGTTATGAGCGCGCCGTCCAAATCGCCCGTATTAATCCCGCAGCCCGCGCTTCATTAGAGCAATCTTCGGTTAGATTAAGAAACGCCGAATCGGAGCTTTCCGCCGTGCGCCAGCGCCTGCTGCTGCTCGGACTCTCCCCGCAGAAAATTGACGCGCTTCGCTTTCCAAACCAGATTAGTTCGGAACTGGCACTGACCGCGCCCGCTTCCGGTACCGTTACGGCGCGTATGATCAACACGGGCGAAGTCGTTGAAGCCAATAAGGAATTGTTGCGGGTGACCGATCTTTCGACCGTTTGGGTTATTGCGCAGGTTTATGAAAAGGATTTGGGACGCATCCGTCAGGGAAGCGGCGCGAGCGTCACGACTGCCGCCTTTCCCGACAAGGTTCTTCGCGGTCAGGTCGCTTATATTGATCCGAATATAAGCGCGGAGACGCGCACGGCGCAGGTAAGGATTGAAGTTGCCAACCCCGGGCAGAATCTAAAAATCGGAATGTATGTCAATGTCGCTTTCGGCAGCCTCGGCAACGCGGAAAACACGATGCCGGTCGTTCCGGTTTCCGCCGTGCAAAATATAAATAATCAACAAGCAGTGTTTGTCGCCGCCGAGCAGCCGAATATTTTTGTAGTGCGTTTCGTGCGACTCGCGCCCGAAAGCAATGGTCTTTATCCGGTAATTGAAGGCATTACGGTCGGCGACCGCATCGTTACCGAAGGCAGTTTCCTGCTTCGCGCCGAATGGCTCAAATTACATCCGGGCGGGAATTAGAAAAGAGATTTTATTGAATGCCAAATTTTCTGCCAGGTTGTATAAAGATGTGAATAACCCAAAAAGACAGGCGTTCCCGCTGGCGAGGGCACCGCTCGAAGCGGTTTATCCGATAGTTTATCTGGACGCTTTGCGGATGAAGATTCGGTATGAGGGCACAGTTCAGAATCACTGCATCTATTTGGCAATCTGTGTTAAAACGGACGGCAAGAAGGAA
>JAABUN010002657.1_pt1 | contig 30730 bp, 27 predicted proteins | sample 5559311 | NCBI WGS metagenome assembly JAABUN01 (sample SAMN10711877, study PRJNA513370) | rock metagenome | isolation source: Antarctica rocks | place: Antarctica: Victoria Land, Siegfried Peak sud | reverse complement strand
CGTGCTGGCGCTGGGCGGCGAAGCCGGCCTCACGCTTGGCGCGCCGACCGTGCCGGGGGCCAGCGTGACGGCGACCGTGCTGGAGCAGACCCGCGGCGACAAGATCATCATCTTTAAGAAGCGCCGCCGCAAGAACAGCCGGCGCAAGCAGGGCCACCGCCAGCACGAGACCGTGCTGCGGATCAACGGCATCGCCGCGGCCTGAGCCAGAGCAGGGAACCAGACCATGGCGCACAAGAAGGCCGGCGGCTCCTCCCGCAACGGCCGGGATTCCGCGGGGCGGCGGCTCGGCGTGAAGAAGTATGGCGGCGAGAAGGTGCTTGCCGGCAACATCATCGTGACGCAGCGCGGCACCAAGATGCTGCCGGGCCGCAACGTCGGCGTCGGCCGCACCCATTCGATCCATGCGAGGGTCGATGGTGTGGTGAAGTTCGACCGCAAGGCCGAGGGCCGGGTGCACGTCTCGGTGCTGCCGCTGCCGCTGCCGCTGCCGCTGCCGCTGGCCGCCGAATAGGCCGCGCCGCACGGTTGGCTGGGTAGGCCAAGCCGCACGGTTGGATGTTCGGACGGGGGCCGCAGGGCTCCCGTTCGCAATTGGCGGCAGGGACTCCGCGGCCCCTGTTCCGTTTCAGGACACGCGTTCCATGAAGTTCCTCGACGAGGCCAAGGTCTGGGTGAAGGCCGGCGACGGCGGCGACGGCGTCATCGCCTTCCGTCGCGAGAAATTCATGGAATTCGGCGGCCCGGACGGCGGCAACGGCGGCAAGGGCGGCGACATCACGATCGAGGCCGTGGACGGGCTGAACACCCTGATCGACTACCGCTACGCGCAGCACTTCAAGGCGCGCAAGGGCGGCAACGGCGCCGGACAGGACCGCACCGGCGCCGGCAGCGACGACGTAGCGCTGAAGGTGCCGGTCGGCACCCAGGTCTTCGCCGAGGACAAGGCAACGCTGCTGGCCGACCTCGACGCGCCCGGCAAGCGGGTGACGATCGCCGGCGGCGGCGATGGCGGCTTCGGCAACGCCCATTTCAAGACCAGCACCAACCGCGCCCCGCGCCGCGCCGACAAGGGCTGGCCCGGCGGCGAGCTGTGGCTATGGCTGCGGTTGAAGCTGATCGCCGATGCCGGGCTGGTGGGGCTGCCGAATGCCGGGAAGTCCACCTTCCTCGCGGCGGTCAGCGCGGCCCGGCCGAAGATCGCCGACTACCCCTTCACCACGCTGCATCCGCAACTTGGGGTGGTGCGCCTCAGCCATGCCGAGGAGTTCGTGATCGCCGACATCCCCGGGCTGATCGAGGGCGCGCACGAGGGTGCCGGCCTCGGCGACCGCTTCCTCGGGCATGTCGAGCGCTGCGCCGTGCTGCTGCACCTGGTGGACGGGCTGAACCCGGATCCGGCGGCGGCCTGGCGGACGGTGCGGGCCGAGCTGGAGGGCTACGGCCAGGGCCTGTCTGGTAAGCCGGAGGTGGTGGCGCTGAACAAGGACGACGCGATGACGCCGCAAGCCAGGGCCAGCCGGCGGCGGTCGCTGGAGCGGGCGGTCGGGCACGAGGTCCACGTCATCTCCGGCGCGACCGGCGAGGGCGTGCCGGCTGTGCTGCGGGCGCTGGCGGACCGGGTCGTGGCGAGCCGGGCGAGCGCTTCCGGCGGCTGATCGGGATGGCGGCCCTGGGACGCGAACCGGTTGCTCGGCATCGTGCCGGGCAGGTTTTCGAAAGGACGGCCCGGTTGCCCGCGCTGTCGCGGGACGCGAACTCCTTCGGAGCCTGATCGGCCGCCATCGCGCCTTGGGATGGCACCTGGCGTGTGCGGCAGGGCGGTGCGTCGAACGGCACCCGGCACTGGCCGAGGTGGGTCCCTTCGCGGTTCCGGAACTCTGGATGGCGGCCTAGGAGCCGGCAAAACCGCAGGATCACGGTCGCCAGGTCCATGTTGCACCGCAAAAGATCGGACCGCAGCAATTTTCCATGCCGCCCGCAAAACATTTGGAAACATTAACGAATTCGTTGCGGACGAGCACTCCAATATGCTTATCACAGGGGCTGTCTGCGTGTTGCACACAATTTAGTGATTGAAACCTCAGATTGAATACGACATGAGTTTCCCTCGCCTGACGAGATCACAATCGCGTTATTCACAAAATTGTGAGAAATTGCCCAATGGTATCTGCGGCCGACTTCACGACCGTCCTGCAGGACGACTTCAACAGCGGCTACAATTACGCCAACTGGGGCAACCCCTATAACGGCGGCGTCTACTGGAACGGCGCCTGGAGCTGGAACGCCAACGACGTCGCGGTGCGGCAGAACGAGATGCAGGTCACCATGACCCATCAGGCCAATGGCTGGTGGACCGGCGGCGGCTTCAACAGCATGCAGGCCGGCCACACCATCACCTACGGTCGGGTCGAGTTCGACGCCCGGATGGAGGAGGCGCAGGGTACCATGGCCGCCATCCTGATGTGGCCGGCTTCCGATGTCTGGCCGCGCGACGGCGAGATCGACATCCTGGAGACCCCCGGCCGGGACGTGATGCACACGCTGCACTGGGATGGCGGCGGCGGCGCCGACTGGTACGACTCGGTCCGGAACCAGTCCTATGACCCGGCGGTCTGGAACCACTACGTGATGACCTGGCTGCCGGACCGCCTCAGCATCACGGTCGGCGGGAGGCTGGTCGCCGAGTGGACCGAGAACATCCCGGACACCGCGATGGGCTTCGGCGCCATGGGCATGGTGGCATCGCCCCAGGACAGTTGGATCGGCGGCGCGCCGGACGCCTCGACACCCAGCACGGTGACGCTGCACCTCGACAACGTGGTGATGAGCCAGTGGAACGGCGCCGGCGGCGGCGTGGTCGACCCGCCGATCGTCCACCTCCCGGTGTAGCCTTCGGCAGGCAGCGGGACGGACACCCTGGTGCTGCGGATCAGCCAGGACTACTGGCAGGCGGACGCGCAGTATAGCGTCCGGGTCGATGGCATCCAGATCGGCGGCACCTTCAACGCCGGCGCGGTTCATGGCGCCGGGCCGACCGACACGCTGACGCTGCGGGGCAGTTGGGCGGCGGGGACGCATCAGGTGGAGGTGCGCTTGCTCAACGACGCCTGGGGCGGCAGCGCGGCGACCGACCGCAACCTGTGGATCGACGGCGCCACCTACAATGATGTCGCGGCCACCGGCGCGGCGCAGCAGATCTGGGCCGACACCCGGCCGGGCGGCTTCGCGGTGACCGACACCGGCGGCCCGGTGGCCGGGCGGAAGCTGGTCGGCACCGCCGGCGGCGAGGCGCTGGTCGGCGGCGCCGGAGACGACACGCTGCGCGGCCTCGCCGGCAACGACACGCTCTCGGGCGGCGGCGGCGCCGACCTGCTGCGCGGCGGCGCCGGCAACGACGTGCTGGCCGGCGGCGAAGGAGCGGACCGCTTCGTGCTGCCGGTGGGCGGCGGGCACGACACGGTGCTCGACTTGCGCGGCGGGCTGGACCGGCTGGCCTTCGGCGCCGGCATCACTGCCACAGGGGTGCGGCAGCAGGCCGCCGCGCAGGATGGCGTCGGCGGGCTGCTGGTGACCTACGATGCCGCCGGCGACAGCGTGTTCCTGGCCGGCACGACCAACCTGGCGGCAGCCGACATGGTGTTCCCGTAGGCTTGGGGACGTATTTCCCGGCAGCGGCCCCAACCGGCTTCTGGGTGGGTCAGGGGCAGAGATGCCGCCCCCCTGGCCGAGTTTTTCCGTCCCGGCGGGCCTCGTGCTAAGCGCCGCCGCGATGGAACCGTTGCCCCCCGCGTTGCGCGATGCCCGGCGCATCGTCGTCAAGATCGGCTCCGCCCTGGTGGCGGAGGCCGGGACCGGGCTGCCGCGGGAGGCTTGGCTGGCCTCCGTCGCCGCCGATGTCGCGGCGCTGCGGGCGCGGGGCGCGGCGGTGGTGCTGGTGTCTTCCGGGGCCATCGCGCTGGCTCGGCGGGCGCTCGGGCTGACCCGGCAGCGGCTGCGGCTGGAGGAGAAGCAGGCCGCCGCGGCGGTCGGGCAGATCCGGCTGGCGGGGGCCTGGCAGGCGGCACTCTCGGCGCACGGCATGGTGGCGGCGCAATTGCTGCTGACCCTGGAGGACAGCGAGGACCGCCGCCGCTACCTCAATGCCCGCGCCACGCTGGGAACGCTGCTGGAATTGGGCTGCGTGCCGGTGATCAACGAGAACGACACCGTCGCCACCACGGAAATCCGCTTCGGCGACAACGATAGGCTGGCGGCGCGCGTCGCCGAGATGGTCGCGGCGGATGCGCTGGTGCTGCTGTCCGACATCGACGGGCTGTATACCGCCGACCCGCGGCGCGACCCGGCGGCCCGCCACCTGCCGGTGGTGGAGCGGCTGACGGACGAGGTCATGGCGATGGGGGGCGACCCGCCGCCCGGCTACTCCTCGGGGGGCATGAGGACCAAGCTGATCGCCGCGCGCATCGCCACCGCCGCGGGCTGCGCCATGGCGATCGCCCGCGGCGACGCGGCGCATCCGCTGCGGGCGATGGAGGAAGGCCAGCGCTGCACCTGGTTCCTGGCGGCGCCCGAGGGACGGACCGCGCGCAAGCGCTGGATCGCCGGCAGCCTGGCGCCGCTCGGGGTGCTGGTGGTGGATGCGGGGGCGGCGCGGGCGCTGGCGGCCGGGTCCTCGCTGCTGCCGGCGGGGGTGCGGGAGGTGACGGGCGGTTTCCACCGCGGCGACCCGGTCAGCGTGCGCGATGCCCTGGGACGCGAGGTGGCACGTGGCCTTTCGGCCTATGATTCCGAGGATGCGCGGCGAATCTCCGGGCACCGCAGCGAGGCGATTGAGGCGATCCTCGGCTGGCGCGGCCGGGACGAGGTGATCCATCGGGACGACCTGGTGCTGCTGTGACGGGCGCCAGGGGCCGGCATAGGGGGCCGGTGCCAAGGCGAACGTGCCAAGGGGCCGGCACCAGGGGAACCTGCCGGCAGCGGCGCTGCAGCCCGGATGGCGTGGGCAAAGGGCTGGGTGCGGTGCACGGACCGACCGACGCGGCCTGGAACGCGCGGCCTACACCTCCCGCTCCGCCAGCAATTCGACCGGCAGCGGCGCCGCAGCCCGGATGGCGTGGGCAAAGGGCTGGGTGCGGTGCACGGACCGACCGACGCGGCCTGGAACGCGCGGCCTACACCTCCCGCTCCGCCAGCAATTCGATCTGCCAAAGCATCTCGGTCTGCGACAGCGGCCAGCCGCCGGCCGCGGAAACCGGCAGGATGCCGCCCGGCGGCAGGTGCCCAAGCACACTCTGCGCCAAGGTCCCGGCGTGCGGGGTGAAGCCGGCCTGCCAGCACAGGCTGACCAGCCCCTTGGCGCTGCGCAGCCGCACCGCCTGTTCCACCGCCGCTGCCGGAACGCCGGCGGCGGCGCATAGCGGCGTCGCCATGGCGGCCTGGTCGCCGCGCAGGCCGGCGGCCTCGAAGGCGCTCTCCGGCGGGCCGGCAGGGGTGGGCGGGTTCGCCATCGGGGGGAGCGCCAGCGGGATCGGTGCGGCCGCGCTGGCCACCAGACGTTGCTCGACGCGTTGGCGCAGCGTCCGCGCCAGGCCGGGATCGAGGTCGGGCCGCGTGGCCAGCGCCTCCAGCAGGTGCCCGGCGATGAAGACGGCGAGCGCCAGGGCGGCGCCGGCCGGCAGCCGCGGACGGCGGACCAGCCTTTCCTGCCATCCGGTGTGCTCGGCGGCGTTGGCGATCAGCGCGTCGAGCGCGGATTCGCGGATCGCCGCCGTCGGATTTTCCAGCAATACGCCGACCGTCCCAGGGTCCGCATGGGCGATGATGGCGTCGCACAGCGCCTCGCTCAATTGCGGCCGGCGGGCGATGGCGGTCACCGTCTCCGGCACTGGCGGCCGGGCGACCAGAGCCAGCAGGTCGGCCTCGGTCAGTTGCGGCGAGAAGCGGATGACCGGTTCCGCTACCTCCATCGCGGTGTCCTGCGCGAGTTGCAGGATCAGCGCGCGCGGGGCGTCCGGCATCGCCTTCAGTTCCTCGGCGATGACGGCGCGGACCAGGATCGCGGTGTCGGCGGCGAGGTCGCACAGCGTCCGCCAGGCGAGCCGCCGCAACCGGTCTTGCGGTATCCCAGGCGCCGCCGCCGGGGCGAAGGCCGAGGATTGCAGGGCCAGCTTGCGGCCGACCAGCGCGCGGATGCCGGGGTCCGCGTCGGCGGCAAGGAGGCTGTCGGCCCTGGCCGGCGTGGCCGGATTGGCGGCGACGGCGGCGCGCACCGGGCCATGGGCATCGGCGGCCAGGAAATACAGCAGTTCCGGGGCGAGGTCCGGCTGGCCGGCCAGCGCCGCCCGCCCGGCCGCGTCGGCCGTCTCGGCCGTGCGCTTCGCCGCATCGTAGCCGATGGCCGCGGTCAGGCGCGCCGCGCCGGCAAGGGTCATGCCCGTGCCAACACGGCAGCACGGGTGTGCGCGCCGGCCGATGGCGCGGGCGCTGCGCCGGATGGGGCGCCGGATGGGGCGCCGGACTGGGCTATCGACCAGCCGTTCCGGCCGGCCCGCTTGGCGACGTACATGGCGGCATCGGCGCGCGCCAGCAGCAGCTCGGCGGTTTCCCCCGAAGCGGTTTTCCGGGGCGGGTGTTCCGGGCTGCCCCCCGCCGTTTCCGGGATGGCGCGGACGGCGCAGCCGATGCTGAAGGTCAGTGCGGTGGCGCCGCTCCGCAGCAGCGGCGGCAACACCTCGGCCGCCGCCTGGCAGATCGCCATGGCGCGCCCGGCCGCGGCATCGGCGTCGGAATCGTGCAGCCAAAGCGCGAATTCATCGCCGCCGAGCCGGGCGGCGAGATCGGTCGGCCGGATGATCTCGCGCAGCAGGCCGGCGACGGCTATCAGCGCGGCATCGCCGGCCTGATGGCCCAGCAGATCGTTGATCGGCTTGAAGTTATCAAGGTCGATGAACAGCAGCGCCCCGCCGCCGGCTCCGCTGGGCGCCTGGTGGTCGCCATGATCCAGCCGGTCCAGCCGCCGGCGGAGGTCGGCCAGGAAGGCTCTTCGGTTGAGCAGGCCGGTCAGGCTTTCGGTCCGCGCCTGCAACTCCAGCTCCTGCTGCAGCACCTGGTTGCCGAGGGTGACGAACAGCAGGTCGGCCAGCGCCAGCAGCAGGTGGCGGTCATCGGCGTCGAACGGCCGGCTGCCGGCGGCGCGCCAGGCCAGCAGCGCATGACGGGTGGCGCCGCGGTGCGGCTGCGGCAGCAGGGCCAGCCGTTCCAGGCGAGGGCCGGAAAGGAAGCGGGGATCGCCGGTCTCTGCCAGCGGCGGTTGCAGGGCGTGGATCATGGGCAGCAGCGGGGTCGGGTCCTCGCCATGCCGCTGCAGGACCAGGGGAGTGGCGCCGGCGGCCATCTCCAGCACCGCGGCACCGGTGCAGCCGAGCACGGCAGGCAGCGACTCCAGAGCGGCGGCCAACATGCGCGGCGCCAGCACCTCCTGGCGCACCCGGCGCACCAGGGATTCCAGCGCGCCGGCCCGGCGCAGCGCGGCGGCCTGCACCGTGGCCTCGGCCATTTCGGCGGTCACGTCGCGGCCGCAGCCGCGCAGCCCGGCGAAGTGCCCGGCCGCGTCGGCCAACGGCACGACGTTGAAGCAGAAGCAGCTTGCGGGGCCCGCGGCGGGTTGGCCGCCCGTTTGGCCGTCCTTCGGGTTCCCCTCTGGGCCGCCGCCCCGGCGCAACCAGACCTTCACGCGTTGCGCCGGGGCGCGCAGCGTGAACGGGTCGGGGTTGGGCCGCAGCAACAGCCGTCGCGCCGGCTGGCCGAGCAGCGACGCGGCGTCCCAGCCCAGCACGCTGTCCGGCGCCAGGAAGGCGAGGCGGCCGGCCGCGTCGGTCTCGAACACCAGGTCGGCGGCGAGGGTGGTGAAGTCCCGCCAGCGCTGGCGCGATTCCAGCAACGCGCCGCGCAGGCTGTGGTCGAAGGCGTCCTGTCCCGGCAGCAACTCGGCCGCCGCGGGTGCCAGGCCGGGCAGGTCCGGACCGGATGTGGCATGGCCGGGCAGGGCCAAGCCGGGTGGGGGCGACCCGAGCGCGGCCAAGCCGGACAAGGCCGGGCCAAGCGGGACGGGCGCCGGAAGAATCTGTGCGTCGGCCGGGTGCATGGCGGCACTCTGCCCGCCGTCGATGAACAAGGGGTTATCGCTGAGGCACGGCAAGCGGCTGGCGGCCCCGATCGCCAAGCCCCGGCGCGTTGACAGCGCCATGGCGCGCTCGGCATGGTCCGGCGCGGCTGGCCGGATGGCGGCGCGGGGGCATTGCAGCGGATGGCATCGGACATGGACCCCAGCACGCTGCAACCGCGGATCGAGGCGCTGTGGGAACGCCGCGACAACCTGACCCCGGCGACCGGCGGCGAGGACCGCGCGGCGGTGGAGGCGGCGCTCGACAGGCTGGATCGCGGCGCCACGCGGGTGGCGGCGCGCGACGCGGCCGGCGCCTGGGTGGTGAACCAATGGCTGAAGCAGGCGGTGCTGCTGTCCTTCCGCCTGAACGATTCGGCGCCGATGGACGCGGTCTCCGGTGCCCCCGGGACCGCCTACGACAAGGTGCCGTTGAAATTCGCCGGCTGGGGCGCCAACCGCTTCCGCGAGGCCGGCTTCCGCGCGGTGCCGGGCGCGGTGGTGCGGCGCTCAGCCTACCTTGCGCCGGGCGTGGTGCTGATGCCGTGCTTCGTGAACCTCGGCGCGCATGTCGGGCGCAACACCATGATCGACACCTGGGCGACGGTCGGCTCCTGCGCGCAGATCGGCGCCAACGTGCACATCTCGGGCGGCGTCGGCATCGGCGGCGTGCTAGAGCCGCTACAGGCCAACCCGGTCATCATCGAGGACGACTGTTTCATCGGTGCGCGGTCCGAGGTGGCCGAGGGCGTGGTGGTGGAACAGGGCGCGGTGCTGTCCATGGGCGTGTTCCTGGGCGCGTCCACGAAGATCGTCGACCGCGCCACGGGCGAGGTCTTCCTGGGCCGGGTGCCGGCCTATTCGGTGGTAGTGCCGGGCAGCCTGCCGGGCCGCCCGCTGCCGGACGGCTCGCCGGGGCCGAGCCTGTACTGCGCGGTGATCGTGAAGCGGGTGGACGCGCAGACGCGGGCCAAGACCTCGATCAACGAATTGCTGCGTGATTGACCCGCTTCCGCTGGCGCAGGCGCTGATCCGCTGCCGCAGCGTGACGCCGGCCGATGGCGGCGCGCTGGCGGTGCTGGAGGCCGCGCTAGCGCCGCTTGGCTTCGCCTGCCACCGGCTGCGGTTCGGCCCCGCGGCGGCGCCGGTGGAGAACCTGTTCGCCCGGCGTGGTACCGGGCATCCTTACTTCTGCTACGCCGGCCACACCGACGTGGTGCCGCCCGGCGAGGCCGGCTGGACCCACGACCCATTCGGCGCCGAGGTGGCGGACGGCGTGCTGTACGGCCGCGGCGCCTGCGACATGAAGGGCGGCATCGCGGCCTTCGTGGCGGCGCTTGACGATTTCCTCATCGCGCGGCCTGATCATGGCGGCAGCATCGGCCTGCTGGTCACCGGCGACGAGGAAGGCCCGGCGGTGGACGGCACCCTGCGCGTGCTGGACTGGATGGCGGCGAACGGCCACCTCCCCGACATGGCGCTGGTGGGCGAGCCGACCTCGCGCGACCGGCTTGGCGACATCGTCAAGGTCGGCCGGCGCGGCAGCCTGACGGCGTGGATCACCCTGCACGGCACCCAGGGCCACAGCGCCTATCCGCAGCATGCCGACAACCCGGTGCACCGACTGGTGCGGGTGCTGGCGCGGCTGGCCGCCGAACCGCTCGACGCCGGCACCGAGTGGTTCGAGCCGAGCACGCTGCAGGTGACCGGCTTCGATGTCGGAAACCCGGCCGGCAACGTCATTCCCGGAACGGCGCGGGCGATGCTGAACATCCGCTTCAACGACCTGCACGACGGCGCCGCCCTGACCGGGCATCTGCACGCCGCGTTAAGGAGCGAGGGCGCACGCTACGACCTGCGCGTCGCGGTCTCGGGCGAGAGCTTCCGCACGCTGCCGGGGCCGTTCGTGGCGGCGGTCGGGCGTGCGGTGGAGCGCGCCACCGGGCAGCCGCCGCGGCTCGACACCGGCGGCGGGACCTCGGATGCGCGGTTCCTCGCGCGGCACTGCCCGGTGGCGGAGCTGGGCGGCCTCGGCGGCACCCTGCACCAGGCGGACGAGCGGGTGCCGGTGGCGGAACTGCGCGACCTGGCGGTGCTTTACCGCATGGTGCTCGAGGAGTGCTTGGCCTGACGACGCCCGAACACCCCGAAGCCGGGCCGCGCGAGGCCGAGCGGCCGGCGGACCCGAAGGCCGTGCCTGGCCAGGCCGGGTCCGGCCAGGCCACACCGGGCCAGACTGCGCCGGGCCAGACTGCGCCGGGCCAAGCCACGCCTGGCCAGGCCACGCCGGGCCAGGCTGGATCGCGCATGGGGCCGCCGCCGCTGCGCATGGTGATCGAGGCCGGGCTGCGCGGCGCCGCCATCCTGGCGCGCGGCCAGCCGCACGGCCTGATGCTGATCGAGGACACGCCGGCCGGCGTCGCCCGCAGCTTCTGGGCTGCGGCGGTGTGCCTGCCGGCCTTCCTGGCGCTGCGCCTGCTGTCCTGGTCCGAGGATGCCGGGCCGGGCGCCGCCCCGGCCGCCAGCCTGCTGGTGGAGCTGATCGGCTATGCCTGCGCCTGGGCCGGCTTCGCGCTGGCCTCGCTGCCGCTGGCCCGGGCGCTGGGGCGGGAGGCCGCCTGGCCACATTTCGTCGCCGCCTGGAACTGGGCCAACGTGGTGCAGTACGCCGTGGTGCTGGCGCTGGCCCTGCCGGCGGCGCTGGGGCTGCCGGCCTCGGTGGCGCAGGGACTCGGCCTGGCGGCGCTGGGCTACGCGATGTGGCTGGAATGGTTCGTGGCGAAGGCGGCGCTGCGGATCGGCGGCGGCCAGGCGGCGGGCTTCGTGGCGATCGACCTGGCCATCGGCATCGTCGTCAGCGGGATGGTGGCGCGGCTGAGCGGCGGGTAGCGGCGCCCTACCGCCAGTCGGGTTCCAGGTAGTAGCGCGCGTATACGAAGGCCAGCCCCTCGGGCGGGGCGGTCTGGCCGGCCTGCGTGCGGTCGCGGCCCTCCAGCACGCGGCGGGGCCATTCGACGCCGCAGCGGCCGTTCCCCACCTGGACCAGCGTGCCGACCAGATTGCGGACCTGGTGGTGCAGGAAGCTGCGGGCGGCGGCCTGCACCACCACCTCCTCGCCGAGGCGGCTGACCTCCAGGCGGTCCAGCGTGCGCTCCGCCGAGGCCGCCTGGCAGGCGCTGGCTCGGTAGGCCGAGAAGTCGTGGCGGCCCAGCAGCGCCTGCGCCGCCGCGTGCATCGCGTCGGCATCCAGCCGCGCCTGGAGGTGCCAGACCCGGCCGAAATCCAGCGCCGGGCGGGGCTGGCGGTTCAGGATGCGGTAGCGGTAGCCGCGGCCCACCGCCGAGAAGCGGGCGTGCCAGCCGGGCGGCGCCAGGGCGGCGCGCAGCACCGAGACGGGGTGCGGCCGGGTGTGGAAGTTCAGCGCCTCGCGCAGCCGTTCGGGCGGCAGGTCGCGGGCCAGGTCGAGGTGGGCGACCAGGCCCTCGGCGTGGACCCCGGCATCGGTGCGGCCGGCGGCGACGGCGGCGGCGGGCGCGCCGTCGTTCAGCGCAAGGGCGGCGTTCTCCAGCACCTGCTGCACGGAAAGGCCGTTGTCCTGGCGCTGCCAGCCGACGAAGGGGGCGCCGTCGAATTCCAGGGTCAGGGCGTAGCGGGGCAAGGCAGCACCAGGCCGGGGGGCAGCTTCGTGCCGCGCAGGAACTCGGCGGCCGGCAGGGACGCGCGGCCGGGGCGCTGAAGGCGCAGCAGGCGCAGCGCGCCCTGGCCGCAGGCGATAGTCGCCGACGCGTCCAGCACGGTGCCGGGCGGGCCTTGGCCGGCGGCGGGTTCGGCGGCCAGCACCCGCACGGCCTCGTTCGCATGGTTGAACGTGGTTCCCGGCCAGGGGTTCAGCGCCCGCACCCGGCGGTCCAGCGCCGCCGCGTCGAGCCGCCAGTCGAGCGGCGCATCGGCCTTGCCGAGCTTCGGCGCGTGGGTCGCGCCGGCCGCCGGCTGCGGCACCGGCGGCGGGTCGTGCTCCAGCGCCCGCAGCAGCAGGCGGGCGCCGAGCGGGGCCAGGGCGTCGTGCAGCAGGGGCGTGGTGGTGCGGGGGCCGATCGGGACGCGGCCGTGCAGCAGCATCGGGCCGGTGTCGAGGCCGGGGTCCATCCGCATGATGGTGATGCCGGTCTCGGCGTCGCCCGCCAGGATCGCCGCCTGGAGGGGCGCCGCGCCGCGCCAGCGGGGCAGCAGCGAGGCGTGGATGTTGAGGCAGCCGCGGCGCGGGGCGTCCAGCATCGCGGCGGGCAGCAGCAGCCCGTAGGCGGCGACCACGGCGGCATCGAGGTCCAGCGCGGCGAAGGCGGCGTGCTCCTCCGGCGCCCGCCGCAGCCGGGCGGGCGTGCGGACCGGCAGGCCGAGGCCGGCGGCGGCGCGGTGGATCGGGCAGCGGGTCTCGCGCTGGCCGCGGCCGGCCGGGCGCGGCGGCTGGCAATAGACCGCGAGGATGGCGTGGCCGGCCTCGTGCAGCGCGCGCAGCGCGGGGACGGCGAAGTCCGGGCTGCCCATGAAGGCGAGGCGGAACGGGGCCATCAGGATACGGTTGCGGTACTGGTCCGGCCGGCCATGGCCTAGTCGCGCGTCCGGGACTTGGTTTCCTTGGCGATCTTCCGCAGGATCATGTTGCGCTTCAGCGCGCTGATGCGGTCGACGAACAGCACGCCGTCCAGGTGGTCCAGCTCGTGCTGCAGGCAGGCGGCGAGCAGGCCCTCGCCCTCGACCTCCCGCTTCGCGCCGGCCAGGTCGTGGTAGCGCACACGGACCCGCGCCGGGCGGGCCACCTCGGCGTAGTGGCCGGGCAGCGAGAGGCAGCCCTCCTCGCGCACCGCGAGGTCATCGCTGGCGGCCAGGATTTCGGGGTTGACCAGCACCAGGGAGTCCGGCTGCTCGACCTTCTGCAGGTCCAGCACCACCAGGCGCAACGTCTCGCCGACCTGCGGCGCCGCCAAGCCGATGCCGGGCGCCCGGTACATGGCGGCGAACATGCGGGGCGCCAGCGCCCGGACCCGGTCCGCGTCGGTCGGGCCGACTGGGCGGCAGCGGGCGCGCAGCCGTGGGTCGGGAACCAGGAGGATGGGCAGCAATTCGGTGTCAATCATGGCGGAGGCGGCATGTAGCCCCGCGGGCGGGCGAGTGCCACCCCCATGCCTCCCCAGGCGTGCCCCTCTTGCAACTTGGCTCGTTGCCGACAACATCGTGGGGTGTTGCGGGGCGCTTCGGGTCCCGCGGCGCGCTTCGCTCTGGATGAGGAGGCTGGCCATGTCGCGCCCGTCAGTTTTCGGCTCCCCGCTGTTCCTCGGCTTCGATCACCTCGAGCAGATGCTCGACCGGGTGGCGAAGAACGCGGACGGCTACCCGCCCTACAACATCGAGCAGGTCGGCGACAGCCAGCTGCGGATCACCCTGGCCGTCGCCGGCTTTGCGATGGACGATTTGCAGATCACCCAGGAAGACAACCAACTGGTGATCCGCGGCCGGCAGAAGGACGATGCGGACGGCCGCGTCTTCCTGCACCGCGGCATCGCCGCCCGGCAATTCCAGCGCGCCTTCGTGCTCGCCGAGGGCATCGACGTGGAGGGCGCCAGGCTGGACAACGGGCTGCTTCACGTGGAATTGCGCCGGCCGCTGCCGGAGGTGCGGGTGAAAAGCATCCCCATCACCGGCTCCGCCAGGGGGCCGGCCAGCATCGGGCCGGTTGGCGGCCGAGGCAACGGCATGGTGAAGCCGATCGTCGAGGGCCGTGCCAACCAGGGCGGCCAGTTTTGAAGCACGCCACACCACACCCAGCGCCGCGCGGGCCATGGTGCCGCGCGGTCAGGAGATAGGATGATGAACGGCAACGATCTTTCGAATGGCGTTGGCTTGGCCGTGCTCCGGCACCTCTCGGCGGCCGACTTGGCAAGGTTCGGGCTGCAGGAGATCGCCTACCTGCGGCCGGTGATGGTCGAGGGTGTGCAGGCCATCGCCATCCATGCCGCCGACGGCACGCAGATCGGCGCGGCGCCGAACGCGCAGCTCGCGGCGGCGGCCATTCTGCAGCACGACATGGAGCCGGTGCTGGTGCACTGATCCGGGCGGCTTCAGGCCGCGGGTGCGGCCAGGCTGGGCATCCGCAGGACCGCGCAATGCCTGGCGGTCGGCCGATCGGGACCGACCGCCGATGGCGCGCACAAGGGCCGTCTGGCCCAAGCCGGCCGCGGGCTACGCCGCCGGCGCCTCGATCCAGCCGACGCAGCCATCCGGTCGGCAATAGACTACGTTCAGCGCGCCCGACGCGCTGTTGCGGAACATCAGCACCGGTGCCTGCGCGAGGTCGAGGCGCATCACCGCCTCGCCCACAGTGAGCCGGACGATCTCGGTCTGGAGTTCGGCGACGATCACGCCGTGGTCCGCCGCCGCGGCGGGCTGCCCGTCGGCGGGCGGCAGGTCCTGCTCCGCCGTCTCGGGCGTGTCCTCGGGCGGCTGCTGCAGCACGTATTGCATGGCGGTCTCCGCCTCGGCGCGCTCGTCGACTTGGCTGCGGGCGTGGTCGTTCACCCGGCGGCGGTAGCGGCGCAGCCGTTTGGCGACATGCTCGGCCGCCACCTCGAAGGCGCGGTGGGCGTTGGGGCCTTCGCCCTCGCCCCGCATCAGCAGGCCACGGCCGGCCTTCAGGTTGATGTCGCAGGCGAAGAACGCGCCGAGCTTGCCCTTCACGTCGCGGCGGAAGGTGACGTTCGCCTCCAGCGCGTGGTCGAAGTATTTCCGGGCGATCACCGCCAAGCCCTCGCGGACGTGGGTCTTCAGCGCTTCCCCGGTCTCGACCTGCTTGCCGGCGACGGTGATGTGCATGTGGGGCAACCTCCCTGTTGATCGGAGAAGGTCCGCCCGGACTGGCGACGAATGCCGATGGCCAGGACTGGCAACCGGCAGGGTCAGGCCGGGACGGCCTTCTCCCGCTTGCGCTGCACCGAACTCGGCAGGCGCAGCGCCTCGCGGTACTTGGCCACGGTCCGCCGGGCGATGTCCACCCCCTCCTGGCGCAGCCGCGCCACAATGGCGTCGTCGGACAGCACGGCGTCAGGGGCTTCAGCCAGGATCATCGCCCGGATGCGGTGGCGCACCGCCTCGGCGCTGTGGCTTTCGCCGCCCTGCGTGCCGGTGATGGCGGTGGTGAAGAAGTACTTCAGCTCGAAGGTGCCGCGCGGCGTCGCGATGTACTTGTTGGCGGTGACGCGGCTGACCGTGCTTTCGTGCATCGTCACCTCGGCGGCGACATCGCGCAGGATCAGCGGACGGAGGTATTCGACGCCGTGGCGGAAGAAGCCCTCCTGGCGGCGGACGATCTCGGCGGCGACCTTCAGGATGGTGTTGGCGCGCTGCTCCAGGCTTTTCAGCAGCCAGTTGGCGCTTTGCAGGTTCTCGGCCAGGAAGGCGCGGTCCTCGCGGCAGCGGGCGCCGACCTGGGCGCGGGCGTGGAAGCCGCGGTTGACCAGCACGCGGGGCAGCGTCGCCGGGTTCAGCTCCAGCACCCAGCCTCCCCCCTCGGCGGCACCCTCGACGCCATCCTGCGCGCCGCTTCCTTCTGCGCCACCTGGGCCGGCCCGCATCAGCACGTCCGGCACCACCGCCGGCGCGGGCGCCTGGTCGAAGCTGGCGCCGGGCTTGGGGTCGAGCCGGCGGAGCTCGGCCACCATCTCGGCCAGGTCCTCGGCATCGACGCCGCAGGCCGCGCGCAGCCCCGCGTGGTCGCGGCGGGCCAGCAGGTCGAGGTTATCGAGCAGAGCCTGCATCGCGGGGTCGAGCCGGTTGCGCTCCGCGAGCTGCATGGCCAGGCATTCCCGCAGGTCGCGGGAGAACATGCCCGTCGGGTCGAAGCGCTGCATCCGGCCGCGGATACCGGCGACGCGCTCGACCTCGCAACCGAGCGCGCGGGCCAGCACCTCGTCCGCCACGGCGAGGCGGCCGGCGGGGTCGACCAGCGCCACGAGGTGGCCGGCGATCAGCCGGTCGCGGGCGTCGCGGAAGGTCAGGCGGGCCTGTTCGTCGAGGTGTTCCCGCAGGGTGCGGTCGCGGGCGGCGAGGTCGTCGATGCCGGACAGCTCCTCGCCGAAATCGGCGCGGCCGCCGCTGCCGTAGGGCGTCTCGTAGCCGCCGCCGGCATCGTAGACGTTGTCCCACTCGGCATCGAGCGGCGCGGCGGCTTCGGCCGGCAGGCTGTCGGACAGCGCGGCGGCGGCGCAGTCGGGGGCGTCCGGCAGGGGCGGCAGCGGGTCGGCGCGGTGGCCGTCGTCGGGGCCGGGCAGGCTGCGGTCGTCGCGTTCCAGCAGCGGGTTGCGTTCCAGTTCTTCTTCGACGAAGGCGATGACTTCGAGGTTGGAGGATTGCAGCAGCTTGATCGCCTGCCGCAGTTGCGGCGTCATCACCAGCGAATGCGACTGGCGGAATTCGAGGCGCGGCCCCAGGCTCATGACGTGGCGCTCAAACGGGGCGTGGCCCTGCGGCAAGGCGGCCTGGCCGCCATGGGCACGGGCGCGCGGCGCCTTGGGGCGGGGCGGCGGTCCGGTTCTGGCGTGGCGGCCGGGGGCATCGGGCCTACAGGCTGAACCGTTCGCCGAGGTAGACGCGGCGGACGCCCTCATGCGCGACCACCTCGTGCGGCAGCCCCTCCATCAGCACCTGGCCGTCGTGCAGGATGTAGGCGCGGTCGATGATCTCCAGCGTCTCGCGCACGTTGTGGTCGGTGATGAGCACGCCGATGCCGCGATCCTTCAGGTGCTTCACCAGGTCGCGGATTTCGCCGACCGCGATCGGGTCGATGCCGGCGAGCGGTTCGTCGAGCAGGATGTACGAAGGGTGGGTGGCCAGCGCGCGGGCGATCTCGCAGCGGCGCCGCTCGCCGCCGGACAGCGCCAGCGCCGGGGCGCGGCGGAGGTGGGCGATGCCGAACTCGGCCAGCAGCGCATCGAGCATGGCGTCGCGGCGGCTGCGGACCGGCTCCACCACCTCGAGGGCGGCGCGAATGTTGTCCTCGACCGACAGGCCGCGGAAGATTGAGGCCTCCTGCGGCAGGTAGCCGAGGCCGAGGCGGGCGCGGCGGTACATCGGCAGGGTGGTGACGTCGTGGCCGTCGAGCAGGACGCGGCCCTCGTCGGGCTGCACCAGGCCGGTGATCATGTAGAAGGTGGTGGTCTTGCCGGCGCCGTTCGGGCCGAGCAGGCCGACTGCCTCGCCACGCTTCAGGTTGATCGAGACGTTCCGCACCACCGGGCGCTTGCGGTAGCGCTTGCCGAGGCCGATGGCGGTGAGGCCGTCACCCGGCAGGGTGCGGGAAGGGGAGCCCGGCAGGGCGCGGGAGGCGTTCGCTGCCGAGGCGCGGCGGCCGTCCGCAAAGGCGCCGGCGCGGATTTCAGGGGAGGCCGCAGGTGCGCCCGGCTGGTCGTTCATCGGCCGCGGCGTTCCGTCCCAGGGGCGGCGCCAGTTCCCGGTGTCGGCGCAGCGCCGGTTCCCGGTATTGGCGTCGCGCCTGTTCCCGGTGTTGGCGTCGCGCCAGTCCCCGGCGACGGCTGGGCACCCTCGGTCCCCTGCTGATTTGGCAGGATCAACCCCTGCACCCGCGCACCGGGCGCCGAGACCAGCCGCGCCACGCCGGTCCGCATGTTGACGATCGCCTCGCGGCCGTTGAGCTGGTTCTCGCCTCGGGTGATGCGGACATCGCCCAGCAGCCGGGCCATGCCGCTGGCCGGGCTGTAGACGCCGCGGTCGCCGCGGACCACGTCGGTCGGGGTGCGGATCTCGACGTTGCCGAAGGCCTCGACGCGGTCGACCTTGCCGGCGCCAGGTGGCTCTCGTTGGCCGCTGGCGGGGGTGGTCGGCCGTGGCGCCGCGACGGCCTGCGGTGCGCCGCCCGCCTCGCCGGGGCCTTCCTGGAAATACGCCACCAGCGTGTCGGCGGCGATGCGGCGGCCTTCCTGCGGGTCCACCACCAGGGCGTTGCCGCGGGCCACAGCCATGCGCCGGGCGCTCCAGTATTCCAGGCTGTCGCGGGCGGTGATGACCTGCTGCGGCGTGGCCAGCGAGAGGTTGCCGCCGCTCAGCACCAGCACCGCCTGGTCGATGTCGTAGACCGCGCGCTCGCCGCGGGCGGTGTCGGTCGCGGTGGCGATCTTCACCCGCCCCTCGGCCTCGAGCCGCCAGATCTCGCTGCTGCCGCCGAGCGTCGCTTCGGCCGGTGCCCCGGCGGCCGGCGGCGCGGGCCCGGCCGCCGTGCCGGCGCGCGGGCCGGCCGGGCGGTAGCGCGCCAGCAACCGGTCGGCATCGACGGTGACGCCGCCGCGCACCGCCCGCGCGCTGCCGCGGGCGATCACCACCTGCTCGGCCTGGCGCCACTCGATGCCGTCGGTCGCGGTGACATCCACCGGCCCGCCCTGCGAGAGGTCGATGCCTTGCGCCAGGGCGCCGGCCGCCGCCAGCCCGGCGGCCAGGGTTCCGGCGGCCAGGGTTCCGGCGGCCAGGGTTCCGGCGGCCAGGGTTCTGGCGGCCTGGGCGAGGATCGCGCCGCGCCGCAGGGGCCGCCGGGTCATGGCTGGCCGCCTTCCAGCACGGCGTGGGCCTGACCGGTGAAGACGATGACGGCGCCGCGCTCGGTCAGCCGGAAGCCCGCCGCGGTGAGCGTGCCGAACGGTCCCTGGGCCGCCACCGGGGCGTCGCCCTCGGCGGTGCCGGCGTCGATCCGCACCGCGGCCTGTTCGGTCCGCAACATGGTGCCCGCGTCGTGGAACAGGGTCACTTCGCCCGCGAGGTCGAGGTGGCTGGCGGGCTTGTCGTAGCGGCCGGTGCGGGCGCGGAGGAAAACCCAGGCGCCGTCGGTCAGCACGATGTCGGCGCGAGGTTCCTCGAGGTCCAGGATTTCCGCCGACCCCACCTGCTGGCCGGCATTGGCGGTGACGGTGAAGGGGCGGCTCAGCTCGTCGACGCCCTGGTAGCGCGGGTCGATCACCCGCATCGCCTCGGCCTGCGGCTGGGCGGGACGGCGGAAGCTGACGCGGGAGCGGTCCTCGCCGCCCTCGATCTCCGGCCAGAACACCACCACCGCCAGCAGGCCGAGCGCCAGGGCCGGCAGCAGCCGCTTGGTCCAGCGGACCGAGAAACGGCGGCGGGACAACTGGCCGAGCGTCGGCGCCCGGCGCTCGCGGGAGGGCGGCAGCATGTGGCGCGAGGCGCCAGGGGGGAGGCCAGCGGAGGGGCCAAGGGAGAGGCCAGCGGGAAGCTGGCGCAAGGCGTCCGGGGCCACCTGGTGCAGGGCCGCCGAAGGCATCGCGCGCGGAGCGTCCTCGGGCACCGGGCGGGGGGGGGCAACGGGCGCCTGCTGCGCGGCAGCCAAGGGAAGCTGGCGTGGGGCGGCGGTTGCTGGACGTGGCCACGGGGCCGGCCCTGGGCGGTCGGGCAGCCGCTCGCTCATGCCACGCCGGCGCGGAGCAGGTCGTGGATGTGCAGGATGCCGAGCGGCACGCCGCCGGCCTCCACCACGAACAGCGTGGTGACAGCGCGCTCGTTCATCAGCCGCAGCGCCTCGGCGGCCAGGGTGTCCGGCGCGATGGCGAGGGGCGCGCGGGTCATCACTTGGCCGGCCGCGAGGGACAGCAGGCCGTTCCCCAGGGGGGTAGTGTTGGGGACGGCGTTCGGGCGCCCCGGTTCCAGCGCGCGGCGGAGGTCGCCGTCGGTGATGACGCCGACCAGCTTGCCACCCTCCACGATGCCCAGCACGCCGAAGCGCTTCTCGGTCATCGCCAGCAAAGCGGCGCCCATCGGCAGCTCGGGGGGCGCGAGCGGCATGGCGGCGCCGCCATGCATCAGGTCCCGCACGCGCATCAGTTGCGCGCCGAGCCGGCCGCCGGGGTGGAAGACCCGGAAGTCGGCAGCGCTGAAGCCGCGGCGGGTCAGCAGGGCGACCGCCAGCGCGTCGCCGAGCGCCAATTGCATGGTGGTGCTGGTGGTCGGCGCCAGGCCCATCGGGCAGGCCTCGGGCGCGGCGGGCAGCAGCAGCGCCACGTCCGCCGCGCGGGCCAGCGCGCCGTCGGCCCGGCCGGTGATGCCGACCAGCGGCAGGGCGAAACGGCTGGCATGGGCGATCAGGTCGCCGAGTTCAGGGGTTTCGCCCGAATTGGACAGCGCCAGGATGGCGTCGCCGCGGACGATCATGCCGAGGTCGCCGTGGCTGGCCTCGGCCGGGTGGACGAACAGCGCCGGCGTGCCGGTGGAGGCGAAGGTCGCGGCGATCTTGCGGGCGACGTGGCCGGACTTGCCCATGCCGGTGACCACCACCCGGCCGCGGGGGTCGATGCCGGCCAGCAGCCCGACGGCGCGGCCGAAGCCGGCACCGAGCGCGGCGCCGAGCAGCCCCAGCCCCGCGGCTTCCTGGGCCAGTACATGACGGGCGACGGCGAGGTCCGGGTCAACTTCGGCGGACGGCGCGGCCAGGCTGCGGGCAGTGGAGATGTTCACGCCGGAGGTATGGGCTGGCCACACCGCCGGGTCAAATTGTGGTTGCGGGTTCGGACAAGAATCGTGCCAGCGATTGCGGCAGGGATTGATGGCGGGTTGCCAAGGCCATGGCGGGACCAGCCGCCGGGCCGTGCGCCGGTATGTCAGTGCGCCAGTATGTCGGGATCGGCGTAGCCCAGCAGGTCCAGCTCGCCGCGGGTCGGCAGAAAGCGGAAGCAGGCCTCGGCCAGCGGCAGCCGGCCCTCGCGGCGCAGCAGCCCCTCCAGCCGGGTCCACAGGGCGTGCAGGTGCAGCACGTCCGATGCCGCGTAGGCAAGCTGTTCGGGCGTCAGTTCCGGCGCGCCCCAATCCGAGGATTGCTGCTGCTTCGACAGGTCGATGCCGAGCAATTCCTTGCACAGGTCCTTCAGCCCGTGCCGGTCGGTGAAGGTGCGGGTGAGCCGCGCCGCGACCTTGGTGCAGACCACCGGCCCCACCGCGACGCCGAGGTGCTGGCGGAGCGCGGCGCAGTCGAAGCGCGCGAAGTGGAACAGCTTGGTGACCGCGGGGTCGGTCAGCAGGCGCTTCAGGTTGGGGCAGTCGGCGCCGCGGCCGCCGAGCGATTCCGGGATAATCTGCACGCAATGCGCGTCGCCGTCGCCGGCCGAAAGCTGCACCAGGCACAGTCGGTCGCGGTGCGGGTTCAGGCCCATGGTCTCGGTGTCGATGGCGACGATGGCGCCGAAGCTGAGGTCGGACGGCAGGTCGTGCGGGTGCAGTCGGATCATGCCGGAGAGGCCTCTCGCGCGGACGAACATCATGGGCATGGGCCGGGTGCGCCGCCGCGGAATGGTGCCCAGGGGATTAGTGCCCAGGAAAGGACTCGAACCTTCACAACCTTGCGGTTACTGGCACCTGAAGCCAGCGCGTCTACCAATTCCGCCACCTGGGCATCGGCTGCGGCGACCGTGCGGAAAACACGGGCGGCGGCGGGGCTTCTAAGGGCGCGTCCCGCACGCGTCAAGCGCGAGGCGCTGCAAATATCGCGTCTGGCGCGCGTCCCGCAGGCCTCAGGCGCGAGGGTCGGCATGAACCGGCGGGCGCCGGGCCTGGCGAGGCGCTGGCCGGCGCCGCGACGGCTTGGCGCCAGGCCGCGCCGCCGCATATGGTCCGGTGCGGTCGAATCGGGTTCGGGCCGGCGCGGCCAAGCCGGTGCCGCCCATGACACCATCGGCCGGAACGGAGCCAGCAGCCTCATGTCCAGCGTGCAGGAACCCCTCGGGCAGGAATTGGATGGGCGGGAACCGGGGCCGCTGCCCGGCCAGGAACGCGCCGGCCCAGGGTGGCCGAGCCGCAAGGTCGCCACGGTGTTCGGCGGCTCCGGCTTCATCGGCCGCTACGTGGTGCAGCGGCTGGCGCATCGGGGCTGGGTGGTGCGGGTGTGCTCGACCGACCCGGCCGGCGGGCACTTCTTGCAGACCCAGGGCAAGGTCGGGCAGATCGTGCCGTTGGCGGCCTCGGTGACGGACCAGGCGGCGGTGGCGCAGGCGGTGCGCGGCGCGGCGCTGGTGGTGAACCTGGTCGGCATCTTGCACGAGCGCCGGCCGGGCGACTTCCAGCGGCTGCAGGCCGACGGCGCTGGCCAGGTGGCGCGGCTGGCCGCGGCGGCGGGGGTGGCGCGGCTGGTGCAGGTCTCGGCGATCGGCGCGGACGCGGCCAGCCCCAGCGCCTATGGGCGGACCAAGGCGGCCGGCGAGGCAGCAGTGCGCGCGGCCTTCCCCGCCGCAACCATCCTGCGGCCGTCCATCGTGTTCGGCGCCGAGGACCAGTTCTTCAACCGCTTCGCCGCCCTGGCGCGGATGCTGCCCTTCATGCCGGTGATCGCCGGTGCCACCCGGTTCCAGCCGGTGTTCGTGGGCGACGTGGCGGATGCGGTGCTGGCGGCGGCCGAGCGCGACGACGCGGCGCCGTTGTACGAACTGGGCGGGCCGCGGGTGTGGAGTTTCCGCGAGTTGCTGCGGTTCATCCTCGACACCACCGGGCACCGGCGGCCGATGCTGGACATCCCCTCCGGCGTGGCGCGGCTGCAGGCGCGGTTGTCGGAATTCCTGCCGAACCCGCCGCTGACCCGCGACCAATTGCTGATGCTGCAACGGGACAACGTGGCGGCGGAGGGGGTACCGGGGCTGGCGGCGCTGGGGATTGCGTCGCACGCGGTGGAGGCGGTGGTGCCTGAGTATCTGGCGCGGTTCCGCCGTGGTGGCGGACGACGGTCGCCGCCGGCTCGATAGGTCCGAATTGGACTTGATGTGGCGCATGAGCCGCGCGGCGGGGCGTCGGTTGGTTCGGCGGCAGCTTTAATAGGACAGCAATGCTGACCTAATGGCCAAAAACCGCTGGTGCCCGTTGGCGGGTGACGGTATTCTTCCAATCTCGCAAGCCATGGCGGCCCCCCGGTCGCGCCATGGCCTTGCGTCCGCGTGCCGACATGCTGCCGGTTCCGCACCGCCCCGAGGGACGCCGCCATGACCGAACGGATGCTGCAATTCGTGCGCCTGTCGCAGGTGCAGCCGGACAAGCGCGCGGTCGGTGAACGCCGCGAGGACTTCGCCGAAATCTACCGGGAGTTCGCCGCCGGCGACGCCGCCGCGCAGGCCAGCCGCTGCAGCCAGTGTGGCGTGCCGTTTTGCCAGGTGCACTGCCCGCTGAGCAACAACATCCCCGACTGGCTGAAGCTGACCGCGGAAGGCCGGCTGGAGGAGGCCTACGAAGTCGCCGCCGCCACCAACACCTTTCCCGAGATCTGCGGCCGCATCTGCCCGCGGGACCGGTTGTGCGAGGGCAATTGCGTCATCGAGAAGGGCTTCGAGAGCGTCACCATCGGCGCCGTCGAGAAGTACATCACCGAAACCGCCTGGGCGAACGGCTGGGTGAAGCCGCCGAAGCCGCGGCGGGAACTCGCGACCAGCATCGGCATCGTCGGCGCCGGTCCGGCCGGGCTGGCGGCGGCCGAGCGGCTGCGGCTGCGCGGCTACCAGGTTCACGTCTACGACCGCTACGACCGGGTCGGCGGGCTGATGATCTACGGCATCCCCAACTTCAAGCTGGAAAAGGACGTCGTGCTGCGCCGCTGGCGGCAGTTCGAGGAAGGGGGCATCCACTTCCACCTGAACGTCGCGGTCGGCACCGACGTGAGTCTGGCCGAGTTGCGCGCGCGGCACGAGGCGGTGTTCATCGGCACCGGGGTGTACAAGGCGCGCGCCATCGCCTGTCCGGGGATCGGGCTGGACGGGGTGGTGGACGCGCTGGACTTCCTGATCGCCTCGAACCGCGAGAACCTGGGCGACGCGGTGCCGGACTTCGCCTCCGGCGCGCTGGATGCCGACGGCAAGGCCGTGGTCGTGGTGGGCGGCGGCGACACCGCGATGGACTGTGTCCGCACCGCGGTGCGGCAGGGCGCCAAGTCGGTGACGTGCCTGTACCGGCGCGACAAGGCCAACATGCCAGGATCGATGCGCGAGGTGAAGAACGCCGAGGAGGAGGGCGTGACCTTCGCCTGGCTGTCGGCGCCGGAGGCCTTCCTGGGCGACGGCCAAGTGACCGGCGTGCGGGCGGTGCGGATGCATCTCGGCCTGCCGGACGCCACCGGGCGGCAGCAGGTGGAGGCAATTCCGGGCAGCCATTTCACCCAGCCCTGCGACCTGGCGATCAAGGCGCTGGGCTTCGACCCCGAGGACCTGCCGGTCATGTTCAATGAGCCGGCGCTGGCGGTGACCCGCTGGGGGACGCTGCGGATCGACCACCGCACCATGATGACCGACCTCGACGGGGTCTTCGCCGGCGGCGACATCGTGCGCGGCGCCTCGCTGGTGGTGTGGGCGATTCGCGACGGGCGCGACGCGGCGGAGCGGATCGACACCTATGTGCGGGCGAACGCGCAACCCGAGATGGCGGCGGAGTGAGGGGCATGGCGCAGGGCATCGAGGATGGCGAGGAATTTGCCGCCGCCTACCGGGCCAACGCCGCGCGGCTGGCCGACGCGCACCTGGACCTGACCGAGCACGATGCCTGCGGCGTCGGCCTGGTGGCGGCGTTGGATGGCAAGCCGAGCCGCCGCGTGGTGCAGGCCGGCATCGACGCGTTGCGCGCGGTGTGGCACCGCGGCGCGGTGGACGCCGACGGCAAGACCGGCGACGGCGCCGGCATCCACGTCGAAATCCCGCAGGACTTCTTCGCCGAGGTGGTGCAGCGCGGCGGCGACCGGCTGCGGCCGGGACGGATAGCGGTCGGCATGGTGTTCCTGCCGAAGACCGACCTCGGCGCGCAGGAACGCTGCCGGCAGATCGTGGAAAGCGAAATCCTGGCGGCCGGCTATGCCATCTATTCCTGGCGGCAGGTGCCGATCCATACCGACTGCATCGGCGAGAAGGCCAATGCGACGCGCCCCGAGATCGAGCAGATCCTGGTGTGGAATCCGCTTTGCACCGACGATGCGACGTATGAGCGCGACCTTTACGTGATCCGCCGGCGGATCGAGAAGCAGGCGATCGCCGCACAGATCAGCGAGCTGTACTTCTGCTCGTTGTCCTGTCGCTCGATGATCTACAAGGGCATGTTCCTGGCCGAGAGCCTGTCGGAATTCTATCCCGACCTGCAGGATCCGCGCTTCGTCAGCCGTTTTGCCGTGTACCACCAGCGCTACAGCACCAACACCTTCCCGACCTGGCGGCTGGCGCAGCCGTTCCGCATGATCGCCCACAACGGCGAGATCAACACGCTGTCCGGCAACGTCAACTGGATGCGCAGCCACGAGACGCGGCTGAGCCACCCGCTGCTGGACCCGTACCTGGACGACATCAAGCCGGTGGTGCAGGCCGGCGGGTCCGACACCGCCTCGCTCGACAACGTGTTCGAGCTGCTGGTGCGCGGCGGCCGCGACGCGCCGATGGCCAAGGCGATGCTGATCCCCGAAAGCCTCGGCAACAACGCCACCATGCCGCAGGCGCACCGCGACCTGTTCCTGTACTGCAACGCGGTGATGGAGCCGTGGGACGGCCCGGCGGCGATCGCCGGCACCGACGGCGAATGGGTGATCGCCGGGCTGGACCGCAACGGGCTGCGGCCGATGCGCTACACCGTCACGCGGGACGGGCTGCTGGTGGTGGGGTCCGAGACCGGCATGGTGAAGCTGCCGGAGGAGGGCGTGCTGGCCAAGGGACGGGTCGGTCCGGGCCAGTGCATCGGCGTCGACCTTGCCAGCGGCCAGTTCTACCGTGACCACGAGATGAAGGACGCGCTGGCCGCCCGCCGGGACTTCGGCAAGTGGGTGGGGCGCACGACGCGGATCGACGAGATCGTCCGCGCCGGTTCCAGCGAGCCGGAATTGTTCCGTGGCGAGGCGCTGCGGCGTCGCCAGCTTGCCGTTGGCTACACGCTGGAGGAGTTGGAAACCATCCTGCATCCGATGGTGGAGGACGCCGCCGAGGCCGTCGGCAGCATGGGCGACGACACCCCGATCGCCGTGCTGTCGAGCCAGTACCGCGGGCTGCACCACTATTTCCGCCAGAGTTTCAGCCAGGTCACCAACCCGCCGATCGACAGCCTGCGCGAGACCCGGGTGATGACCTTGAAGACCCGGCTCGGCAACCTCGGCAACGTGCTGGACGAGGACCCGTCGCAGTGCGACCTGCTGATGCTGGACAGCCCGGTGCTGTCCAACGCCGAATTCGCCGCGATGCGCGCCTACATGGGCGCCACCGCCTGCGAGGTGGACTGCACCTTCCCGGTGGACGAGGGCGAGGGCGGGTTGCGCCAGGCCATCGAGCGCATCCGGCGGGAGGCGGAGGAAAGCGTCCGCAGCGGCTGCGCGCACATCGTGCTGACGGATGAGCAGCAGGGCGCCGAGCGGGCGCCGATCCCGATGATCCTGGCGGTCGGTGGCGTGCACACGCATCTGGTCAAGCACTCGCTGCGGACCTTCACCAGCCTGAACGTCCGCGCCGCGGAATGCCTTGACGTGCACTACCTGGCGGTGCTGATCGGCGCCGGCGCCACGGCGGTGAATGCCTACCTGGCGCAGGAGAGCATCGCAGACCGCCTGCGCCGCGGGCTGTTCGGCACGCTGTCGCTGGCGGAGTGCGTCGCGCGGTACAAGAAGGCGGTGGATAAGGGGTTGCTGAAGGTGATGTCCAAGATGGGCATCTCGGTCATCAGCAGCTATCGGGGCGGCATGAACTTCGAAGCGATCGGGCTTTCCCGCGCGCTGGTGAACGAGTTCTTCCCCGGCATGTCGAGCCGCATCTCCGGGATCGGCCTGCCCGGCATCGCGCGGCGCGTGCTGGCGCTGCACGCGGTGGCGTGGGATGCCGATGCGGTGACCTTGCCGGTCGGCGGCCTGTACAAGCTGCGCCGCCGAGGCGAAAGCCACGCCTTCGACGCCGGGCTGATCCACACCTTGCAGCAGGCGGTGGCGACCGACAGCTACGGCAGCTTCAAGCGCTACTCCGAGGCGGTGCGCCGGCTGCCGCCGGTGGCGCTGCGAGATCTGCTGGACTTCCGCGCTGAAGGCCGCACGGCGGTACCGATCGAGGAGGTCGAGAGCATCACCGAAATCCGCAAGCGCCTGGTGGCGCCCGGCATCTCGTTGGGTGCGTTGAGCCCGGAAGCACACGAGACGCTGTCGATCGCGATGAACCGCATCGGCGCCAAATCCGACAGCGGCGAGGGCGGCGAGGACCCGGCCCGCGCCGTGCCGCGGGCCAACGGCGACAACGCCAGCAGCGCGATCAAGCAGATCGCGTCGGGCCGCTTCGGCGTGACCGCGGAGTATCTCAACGCCTGCCGGGAGATCGAGATCAAGGTGGCGCAAGGCGCCAAGCCGGGCGAAGGCGGGCAGTTGCCGGGTTTCAAGGTCTCCGGCCTGATCGCGCGGCTGCGGCATTCGACGCCCGGCGTCACGCTCATCAGCCCGCCGCCGCACCACGACATCTATTCCATCGAGGACCTGGCGCAGCTTATCTACGACCTGAAGCAGATCAACCCGGACGCCACGGTGACGGTGAAGCTGGTCTCCCGCAGCGGCATCGGCACCATCGCGGCCGGCGTCGCCAAGGCCAAGGCCGACGCCATCCTGATCTCCGGCCATTCCGGCGGCACCGGCGCCTCGCCGCAATCGTCGATCAAGTATGCCGGGCTGCCGTGGGAGATGGGGCTGTCCGAGACCCACCAGGTGCTGCTGCTGAACCGGCTGCGGCACCGCGTGAAGCTGCGCACCGATGGTGGCATCAAGACCGGCCGCGACGTGGTGATCGCCGCCATGCTCGGCGCCGAGGAGTTCGGCATCGGCACCGCATCCCTGGTGGCGATGGGCTGCATCATGGTGCGGCAGTGCCATTCCAACACCTGCCCGGTCGGCGTCTGCACGCAGGACAAGACGCTGCGGGAGAAATTCGGCGGCAGCCCGGAGAAGGTCATCAACCTGTTCAGCTTCGTGGCGGAGGAAGTGCGGGAAATCCTCGCCTCGCTCGGCATCCGCAGGCTGACCGACATCATCGGCTGCACCGACCTGCTGCGGCAGGTGAGCCGCGGCTCGGAGGACCTCGACGACCTCGACCTCAACCCGTTGCTGGTGCGCGCGGATGCGGGACCCCATGCATCCTACTGCACGCTGGAGGGCCGCAACGAGGTGCCGGAAACGCTCGACGCCGACATGATCCGCGACGCGGCGGCGCTGTTCGCGCATGGCGAGAAGATGCAGCTCGCCTACAACATCCGGAACACCCACCGCGCCATCGGCACCAAGCTCAGCAGCAAGCTGACGCGGCAATTCGGCATGACGGGCCTGCAGCCGGGGCACCTGACGGTGCGGCTGCGCGGCACCGCGGGCCAGTCGCTCGGCGCCTTCGCGGTGCAGGGGCTGAAGCTGGAGGTGTTCGGCGACGCCAACGACTACGTCGGCAAGGGGCTGTCCGGCGGCAGCATCGTGGTGCGGCCGGCGCCTTCTTCCACGTTGATCTGGAACGACAACACTATCATCGGCAACACCTGCCTGTACGGCGCGACGGCGGGCGAGCTGTTCGCCGGCGGCCAGGCGGGCGAGCGCTTCGCTGTCCGCAACAGCGGCGCGCTGGCGGTGGTGGAAGGCACCGGCGCCAACGCCTGCGAATACATGACTGGCGGCACGGTGGTGATCCTCGGCCCGGTCGGCGATAATTTCGGCGCGGGCTTCACCGGCGGCATGGCCTTCCTGTACGACGGCGACGACCACTTTGAGAAGCGGGTGAACCCGGAGACGCTGCTGTGGTCCCGCTTGGCCTCGTCCTACTGGGAGGGCGTGCTGCGCGACCTGGTGGCGCGGCACCTGCGCGAAACGGGGTCGCGCCTGGCGCTGCGGCTGCTGAACGACTGGGCGCAGGAACGCGACCGCTTCTGGCACGTGGTGCCGAAGGAATACGCCCGGTACTTGGCGGCGCCGATGCAGGACGCCGCGGCGGTGGCGGCGGAATAGACCGCGCCAACGTCTTTCGCGCATTGCGTGTGGATGGCATAAGGCTTCGCGTGCGTATCCTGTATCACCTGCCGCTCTCGCCCTATTGCCGCAAGGTGCGGTTGGCCCTGGCCGAAAAGCGCATTCCGTTCGAGCTGCTCCTGGAACCGGTCTGGGACCGGCGCGCCGAATTCGTGGCGATGAACCAGGCCTGCACCGTGCCCGTGTTGCGGGAGGAGAACGGCCTGGCGATCGCCGACAGCGCGGCGATCTGCGAATACCTGGACGAAGCTTATCCGGATGTCACGTTGCTCGGCCAGACGCTCGGCCAGCGGGCGGAAACGCGCCGCCTGGTGGCGTGGTTCGACGTGAAGTTCGCCGCCGAGGTCACGGCCAACCTGCTGTACGAAAAGCAGTTGAAGCGCCTGCTCGGGCGGGGCAACCCGGATGCCGGGGTGATCCGGGCCGGCTACGCCAACCTGCGGCCGCATCTGGAATACCTCGGCTGGCTTGCGGAAACGCGGGCCTGGCTGGCCGGGCCACAGGTGAGCCTGGCGGATTTCGCGGCCGCCGCGCATCTTTCGGCGCTGGACTACATCGGCGACGTGGACTGGCGGCTGAACCCGGCGGCCAAGGATTGGTACGCCCGGATGAAGTCCCGCCCGTGCTTCCGCGCGCTGCTGGCCGACCGGGTCAGCGGCGTGCCCCCCCCGGAGCACTACGCCGACCTGGACTTCTGACCCTCCAGGAAGGCGCCCAACGCGGCGGCGGCAGCCTCCGGCCCGGCGGCGACCTGTGCATAGAACCGTGCGGCGCCAAGGTAGGTGTCCCGCGCGCCGGCATCGGGGCCGACGAAATTGGCGATCTCCTGCATCTCGCCAACCCAGCGATGGGCCTTGTCGGGCATGGTGGGGACCATGCGGCCGAACCAGCGGAGCAGTTCCGGCTGGCTGCGTTCCAGTTCCTGCAGCAGGCCGGGGGCGGCGCCGGCGTGGGTCGCCGCCAGCATCATGGCTGCGGCCAGGGCGGTGAGGCCCTTGGTGATGCCCGCATAGGACATCTTGAGCGCCGAGGCCGCGCCGACCGGCCCAGGCGTCACCCGGATGTCGATCCCGTGCTCGGCCAGCACCAGCAGCCGCGCGGCCTCCGGGCCGGCCACGTAGAGCACGGGCGTGGCGCCGCCCGGCCGCGGCGGGGCGCCGATGATGCCGCCATCGACGAAATGCGCGCGGCCCTCAGGCAGCACGGCGGCGATGCGCTGCGCGGTCTCGGGGCTTAGGGCGTTGCAATCGGCGTAGACCGGCTGCGCCGCGGCGGCGAGATGCGGCGCGAGAGATTTCGCCATCGCCATCGCCTCGGCCGGCGGCACGATCGACAGGATGATGTCGGCGGCGGCGATCGCCGGCAGACCGGAATCCTTTATGCCGGCCGCCGCGGCGCGGGCGCGGCTGGCGGCGCTGCGGCCGGCGAGCGAGGTCAGCACGGTGACGCCGTGGTCGGTCAGGCGGTGGGCCATGCCGGCCCCCATGGCACCCTGGGCGATGATGGCGACGACGGGCGGCATGGGGCGGCTCCTGTCCTGGTGG
>JAABUN010002656.1_pt1 | contig 30734 bp, 22 predicted proteins | sample 5559311 | NCBI WGS metagenome assembly JAABUN01 (sample SAMN10711877, study PRJNA513370) | rock metagenome | isolation source: Antarctica rocks | place: Antarctica: Victoria Land, Siegfried Peak sud | reverse complement strand
CTTCAACCTTGCTGAACTGCGACTTATCAATATATCCGCGCCCTAACATCTCATAACACCAACCACGCGCCGACACTCTAAAGTCAAACTTCCCCTGTAAATCGTTTAAGACTTCGACAAGTTCCAGCCGGTCTTTGTGATACATTTTTTTATTAAAATCAAGCATATTCTTTATTTCCCTTGCTCTGTGAGCATCTTTTATTGTCGAAGCCTTGCTCTGATACGCCCTTTTTCTCCAGTAAATCAGTAAACCATTTGCGCGTGGTAGATTTCACGGCTTCAAGATAAATCTCGAATCTAGTTTTGTCAGTTATTCGCAGTGGTGTTTTTAGACATTCACGCTCTCGAATCTCAAATGCAAAATCTTCAAACAGCTCCGGCGAATGTGAAAACAGATGTTTCATCAAAAGCGATTGCTGCAACTGGCAGAGAATAGCCGCGCCGTTAAGTTTGAGAAATTCCTTGTCTGAAATCTTTAATGCGTTTGCTCCGTCAACCGTTTGAAAGTCGTCGGCGGAAACTTCAAACGTAATTCCTTTTTCAATGAAGCGGTTTAAGATTTGGTGAAATGTGTCGGCTTCAAATTGCGCTAAATCGTCGTTCGTTTTGAAAGATTGTCTAGAATGACCACTGCGAATAACTGCGGAAACTAGATTTGTTTGTTTTTCGGCTTCGCGTGAATTTGTTAGATTTTCGGGGAAATGTCTAAACTCATCACTGCGAATAACTGCGGAAACTAAACTTTCGGGAGTTTCCGCAGTTATTCGCAGTTCCGTTTCTAGACAATCTTCCGAAAAAACGCTTTCTGCGGTTTTGGTTAAAACTGATTTCAAGCGGTTATTCCATTTCATCTTTTTTCTCCGCATCCAGTGAAGGATGAAAGGCGTATTTTACGGTTGGTCTGCCTTCGCCGCTTGTCGGCAATTCGAGCAAATAACCGTAATCGAGTAACAATCCGATAACGTCTTTTATCGTTTCCGGCGTTTTTAGTCCGCTCCATTGCTTGCGTTTAATTTCGTAAGCCGTGAAGCCCTGCTCTAATTCGCCTTTCTTTATTTTGCCGATTAGGATTTGAGCCAGCGCGAAGATTTGATTTTCACCGAGCGCGAAAACGCGCCGTGCGTGTGTGGTTAAAACTTCGGTGTAGGCGATAGCCTTTAACGCGGTCTCTAGTGTGATTTCATCCGGGAACGTCGCGCCGTCGCGGATGTTCTCAAGGCAATGGAATATAAGCGCGATTGCAAAGCAGCTTTTCGGCAATTTGTAGAGATACGACGAAAACGCCTCATCTTCGATTTGAAGGCTTTCGGCTTCGGTTTCCGTGTCGTTCTGCCATTCGTCAACAACCGCTTGCGCGTCCGCGTCAAATTTGACGACGTGAAACATATCGCCGTTCGCGCCAACGACGCGCCCGTTAAAATCGAATCCGGCAATCAATTTGCATTTCTCGTTTGCGCGATTAAAACCGCTCTGCATTTGCTCATAATCGCCTTGTGTCGGCTTTTCGCCGCGCTTGGTGATGTCCGGGTAAGCGAACAAAAATCTTTGCGGCAAACCGTCCGATTTATCGAATGAGTAAGCGTCCGAAATATGTCTTTGCAGCTTTGACGGTTGTATTCCGCCGCTTATTGACAGTGTGCCGCTCGGTATTTGAATTTCTCCGTTTCCGACGCGGGCTTGCGTGTAGCTAATCGCGCCTTTCCAAAGCTCGAGAAAGAATGAGCGGGCGTTCAAATCGTAATCGGCTTCAAGCGATTGCAGCCAGCCGGTTAATTCGTCGCGGGTTTGTAGAATACCAATCGGATTTTCGCTAAGAAACTGCGCGAGCTTCGGCGTGGTGATGTCGTTTGTCTCAAACCGTCTCAAAATCGGTTCTTCGGGCTTGTCCAAAAGTAAGAGACTTGTTTTGTAGTCATTAAATTTCTCCGCACTTCTAAGCAGCGCGGTTGACTGTTTTTCGTAGAATTTCGCCTTTATGTCGTAATCGGCTTTTTCGTCGGCGTGTTCCTTCCGCGCCGCCGCTTGCAGTTCAAGAATCGGTTTTCGGGTTTCGTCGAGCGCGGGCGTTTTTTTTGTTGACGGCAAGCCGACGCAGCCGCCGTAAAGATTAGGAACGACAAACCAATCGGAGTGGCGAAGCGGTTTGACGCGGACACGCGAGCCGATAAGACTGCCAACCATAATGACAGCCGACAATACAAGAAAATCAAACGGGCAGCCGATAACTTTTGAAGCGGGTCGCAGCCAGTCGGTTAAGACTTTCGGCAAACAATTATCTTCGAGAATCGCAACTGGCTTCAAAGTCAAATCAAGCGGTTTCGGTTCATTTGTAAAATCGGCGGGCGCGTCGGTTCGGTGAACGGGTTCGCTGTCGCGCCTGTGTTCAATCGAGAGCCATTTGCAAATTGTTTCGACAAGTTTTTTGTCCGTTAATTCAACAAGTGTCGGAAAGCCATAGACGTTCTCACCGTCTTTCATTTTTTGCGCCGTTGCGTCAACCGCTTTCAATCGGTCGGCGGTTTCTTCATCGTTCGCCGCGTCGCAAATCGCTCGAATAAAATTCTTTACTTCCGATAAAACGAAGCCATTACGAAGAAATGCGCCGCTTACAGCCATCGCCAGATCTTGACGGATACCATCACGCCAAAAGGTAGAAATAAGACACGCCGACGCGAGCCGCGCAGTCGCCGGGTATAAAGTTTGCGCGTCCGCTTGGAGCGGTTCGCCGTCCTTATTCCATTCGATAGCTTCGCCGCTTGTTTTGTGTGTCGAGCCGGGAAAAACAGTCTGTAAGCCGTTCTGCCCTCTAAATTCGAGAATACAGGCTTGCTCTCTTACTTCTTTGTTTGGCGAAGCAAGTAAAAACGGGTTGTTGAATTTCTTGTAAATTTCTTCTTTGCAGTAATAAATCCGATGCGAGCGCGGCTTTCCGGCGCGTCCAAATTCGGCTTCGGTTTTTGGCAAAAAATAGTCGGCAATTCGCACGGCTTCCGACGAATCTAAATCAATATCGGTCAAGCCGTTTGATTTCACGCCAAGCAAAATGCCAATGTTTTGCGGTTTACCGTTAAAATAATTTGGTAAGTCAGTTTTTGTTAAAATCAGTTTTTCCCATTCATCTAAAGCCGGGTATTTGGCGCGATGCGGGATTGGTAAAGGCTGCCAGCCGCGCCGAAGATATTTTTCCGCGTATTCTAAAACTGTCATCTTCTTACCCTCCGCTCGATTTGATTTGAAAGAATCTCTAAACTCCGCTCGGTTCGGCAATCGGAGCAAAGCGGGACAAGCCGGAAACGGAAGCCGTCAAGCGGTTCGTGGCGTTTGCACTCGAAACAGTGGATTATCTCCAGTATTTTTTTCGGTTGCTCGGTTACGAACAAATCTAATTGAAATTTATTTTGGGTTGGTATATCATTGTTCATAGCAAATCGATCTCCTTATGTATCGTTTTTGTTTTCGTAGTGTTTTTTTTTAGTTCGTATATTTGCCCGCTGTTTGTCGCAGCGGGTTTTTCTTTTGTCTTTGTTAGGCTGCGCATGCGAACGCCTCCCGCTTTGTGCTTTGCAAATAATTATCTAAATCAGCTTGCGTATAAATAATTTTTGAAGCTGCCCGGCGAAAACTGATTTTCCCTTTTTTGCGTTCGCGCCAAAGCGTAACCTGTGAAATCCGTAAATAATTACTCGCCTCTTTGTCTGTGTAAATTTGTTTTTCGCTCATTTGTGATTTATCCTCTTTAAATAGAAATGTCCTGCTACACGCCGCAAGGCGCGTTATTTTAAGGCTTTCGATAGTGCCGCTTCCGTCCGAGTCGCCAAACTTTTGAACGGTTGCGGCTTTTCTTTGCCTCAAACTAATTTGATAGTAACCCAAGAAAGGCTTTGAAGCAATAATTAAGTTACTGAAAACAAACAGTTTAACCTGTAATTAAATAACACTAAAATATGCGCTGTTTAATTACAGGTTTCTATCTTTATGTTTTTTATATCTTCTTGGTAAATCATATAATTTTTCCAATCGGTCAAAAGCTGCATTAACCTTTCTTTCAAACCTGTCATATGCCTTCATAGCGTCTTTATGCTTTTTGGTGTCGTATTTAGCTGCAATTTCACTCATAGTCCAGCCTTGCACTGTCCAACGCGCAAGCCATTCAACCTGTTCTAATTCTTTTGGTCTGCCTTTTGTGGTATAGCCGTGTGTTTTAGCCTGTGCCACAGTCTCTTTAATGTAGTTGTCTAAATATTCTTTAAATGCTGCCATCGCTTCTTTAGCGTAATCGACTGAATCAATCTCACAGAAATACCAGTCTGAAAAATTAAATGCGAACGTCCCACCTTTGCCGATAAACCACGAATAAGCTCTGTCAGTGAATTTGCTATGTAAATGCGGATTGTTAGCTTGAAGTGTAAGCGTGTCGAATATGTGCAGCTTTAGCCATGCCTTTTCTAGCCCGAAACGTTTGATAAAATCTAAAAAGTTTTGTCTAAAATCTAAAAGTTTTGTCAATAATGTTTTTTGATTTTCGTTTAATTCGGGATTTTCATCAGCACAAAACCGGAAATTTTCGTCAAAACAGAATAAGACTTCGCTTATAAATTCAGGTTCGTGCGTAACTATGCAATCAAAGATTGATTTAACTTGCTCGCTGCTCATTCCGCCGACAAGATTTTCGTATTCGGGTAAAAGGCTTTTCAGCGCGTCCATTACTTCGGGCGCGAGCGTGTCAATAAAATGCAGAAATGCGCCTTTATACGCTTCGGGCGTTAATTGATTTTCCTTAAATCTCATATTTTAATTCACCAATTCTGATTCAATCTGCTTCGCTCCATTTAATTGAGAGTAAAAATTATTCATTCGTTCCGTAATTTCTTTCACACTTTCAGCATCATTCGCCGTGTAATGCTTCATTGTCGTTTGAAGCTGTGTATGTCCGCCGAGCTTTCCGGCAAGGGCTAAGGGCGTTCCTTGTTGAATCCAGCGCGTTATAGCGGTCCGCCGAAGGTCGTGAAAATGCAAATCGTCAATCTTTGCCAGTTTTTTTGCGGTCGCAAACGAGCGTTTTATATCTTTGTATGGAAAAGGGTTTTCGCCGGTTGATATTTCTTTGAGTTTTTCGAGTTCGAGCCGGGCGCGTTTCGATAGCGGAGCAAGTCGAGTCCGTTCGGTCTTGGTATGCGTTCCTAAAACTCGAATGATGCCGTTATCAAAATCTATGTCATTCCAGCTTATTTTGAAAATTTCACCGCGCCGCAAACCGCTGTCAATGGCAAGGATAATCATTGCTTTAAGATGTGGATTATTAACGCTAATTCTTGCTGTTATTGTTTCTTCTTTGCCTTTTCTGGTCCGCGTGTAATCAACTTCCCTTTCGCCGTCGCACGAATCAAGCAGCCGTTTTTCTTCGTCAAAAGTTAAAATGCGCGTCCTTTCTATTTCGGCGGATTTATCTATTACTTTTGAATTGTAAAAAACATCTTTGAGAATCCAGCCTTTACCGTACGCAAAGCGCATTACTTTGCCCATTGTCGTAAGTTCCCGGTTGACCGTCGTGATTTTTACGGACCGCCCTAACCGTTCAGATTTTGTTTTTAGTCGCCATAGTTTGTAATCAAATAAACTTTCGGTTGTAATTTCTTTAATAAGACGTTTGCCGAAAAACTTTTTCAAAGTAGCAAGCTGCAATTTCACAGTTTCGATTGAACGAACGCCAGCCACTTTTCGCCCTTCAACTATCACGGCAGGTTTATAAAAAGTTTCTTCGCACAAATCGGCTAATTGAGCAAATGTCATTCGGGTCCCGGTTTGAATTTGACCGTGAGATTTTTTGACTTCATCAACTAATTTATTTCTTAAATCAGTTGCATCGCTTTTGCGGTCCGCGTGCCGTTCCATAAAGCATTTTTTGCCCTTTATTTCATCGAAGTATTCCAAGCGAACAATCCATTTGTTTTTACTTTTTCCCGTTTTACGTTTGAAAACTTTGCTTTTGACTTCCATAATTCACACCTTGATTCACACTCTAAAACGTGGTGTGAATAGAAGTATTGTGAAATAGTATGAAAAGATAGTCAATAAGAAAAGTTGATTTTACTGGTTTTTTTAGGCATTTTGAATGTTACTGAAAAGACGTGCAATGTCAGGTCTTGCGGTTCGGGACCGTGAGGTCGCAAGTTCGAATCTTGCCGCCCCGACCATTGTTACGAAATAAAACGGCTGTCAATGTTGACAGCCGTTTTATTTCGGTAACTGCTTTGCGGACGTTTGAATTTCTCTTTTAGCCCAGTGTGCAACAATAGTTCCGCCTATCTGGTTCGCTTTTGCAGACAAGCCGTAATAAAGTGAATCCGCGAGTGTATTATAGATTTAATTAGTCACCGCCCTGCCGACTTCTCTTGCATTTATCTAATACTATTTTTAAATTTGTTAGGTTTCATGTAAAACTTGTTGTATCCTTTCAAAAGTGTTTTACAGAGTTTTACAAAAGTAGTATTTGTTGCATAACAAATTTTATCCGTTCGATATAGTTTATATCAATATCTGGAAACTAAATTTGGTTTTAATGGAAAAATACACATTTGATAAAAACTTTCCAACTTTTATCAGGAAAATAGTTTCTTATAGTCTCTCCCCCGACTGAAACATAATTTTATCCAAAGGAAGTTCCAATTAAATGAATGCATTTCTTTCGACCGTAGAAAACGGCAATAGACTGCGTCCTCAGGTTGAAGGCAAATTTCTTGCAGTCGATAATGAAAAATTTTATGTTCGCGGCGTAACATACGGCACATTTCAACCGGATAAAGACGGGTTTAATTTTCCCGCGCCGAGCGTTGTTGAAAAGGATTTTGCTTTGATGTCTTCGTTCGGCATCAACTCGGTTAGAACTTATACAGTCCCGCCCTTATATCTGCTCGACTATGCCGGGAAATACAACCTCAAAGTTCTTGTGGGATTGCCCTGGGAGCAACACATTACATTTCTCGACGACGAAAACCGCGTAAAAAGAATCGTGAATCAGGTTCGGGAAAGTGTCCGTTCGTGTAAAAATCATCCGGCGATACTGGCTTATACGCTCGGTAATGAAATACCCGCGTCAATCGTTCGCTGGTATGGACACAATCGAATCGAAGAATTTCTCAAACGGCTTTACAAAGCTGGCAAAGAAGCTGATCCGAACGGTCTTTTTACTTATGTCAACTATCCGACGACCGAATATTTAGATACATCTTTCACTGATTTTGACTGCTTTAACGTCTATCTGGAATCGAAAGAAAAGCTCGAATCGTATCTGGCTCGCCTGCACAATCTGTGCGGCGACCGACCGCTTGTGATGGCGGAAATCGGTTTGGACAGTCGGCGCAACGGAGAAACGGTTCAGGCGAATTCTTTGGATTGGCAAATACGTTCGGTTTTTTCAAAAGGTTGTGCCGGAGCATTTGTTTTTGCCTGGACTGACGAATGGTGGCGAGGCGGTTTCGCAATCGAAGATTGGGATTTCGGTTTGACCGACCGCGAGCGTCGTCCAAAGCCTTCTCTGCACGCGGTTTCTAAGGCTTTTCGGGAATCACCTTTTCCGGCAAGCAAGAATTTTCCGAAAATTTCGGTCGTCGTTTGCAGTTATAACGGCTCTGCTACGATTCGGGATTGTATGGAAGGTTTGCAGAAAGTAGTCTATCCGAATTTTGAAGTTATTGTCGTCAATGACGGGTCAACCGATTCGCTGGCGGAGATTGTACGCGAGTATCCGGTTCGTCTGATTAGCACGCCGAATCGAGGGCTGAGCAACGCGCGTAATACAGGAATGGAAGCGGCGACCGGAGAAATTGTCGCGTATATTGACGATGACGCTTACCCAGACCAGCATTGGCTGCAATATCTGGCGCACGCTTTTATGACTACAAATCATGCTGGTATCGGCGGTCCGAATATATCGCCCGCGGGCGACGGAATAATTGCCGACAGCATCGCCAATGCTCCGGGTGGTCCCGTCCATGTTTTGCTGACGGATGAAATTGCCGAACATATTCCCGGCTGCAATATGGCATTTCGTCGTGAGGCGCTTTTAGAAGTCGGCGGTTGCGACCCCATTTATCGCGCCGCCGGAGACGATGTTGATTTGTGCTGGAGAATTCAGCAAACCGGAAAAACGATTGGTTTTCACCCCGCGGCATTTGTTTGGCATCATTGCCGAAACTCGATCAAAATGTATTGGCAACAGCAAAAAGGCTACGGAAAGGCGGAAGCACTTTTAGAAAAAAAATGGTCTGAAAGATATAATGGTCTCGGGCATTTAAATTGGAGCGGAAGAATCTACGGAAAAGGTTTAACTCTGCCTTTAAATTCAAAAAAAGATTCGATTTTTTACGGCATTTGGGGAACGGCGCCTTTTCAATCAATTTACCAGCCGATGCCGGACACACTCTCGGCAATTCCGCTGATGCCCGAATGGTATCTTTTTATCGCCAGTTTGACCTTAGTTTCGTTGCTCGGAATGTTTTGGACGCCGCTTTTTCTGGCGTTTCCACTTTCGATTGCGTTAATCCTTGTCATTTTTGTTCAAGCTGGCGTGAGCGCGTCAAAAGCCGTTTATACGACCGCACCGAAAACCGAATTTGAAAAACTCTGGCGTTGGGGTTTGACGACGTTTCTTCACTTAATGCAGCCGCTCGCCAGACTTTACGGGCGTTTAACGCATGGCTTAAAACCGTGGCGAATACGCGGCATCAATGATTTAGCTTTAGAGTTTGTTGTTCCCAAAGCGTGCGGCTTTTCGCTTTGGTCGGAAGATTGGAAATCGATTGAAGACTGGGTTCGCTCGACCGAAGCAAAATTAATCGAACTTAAAGTTCCCGTTAAACGCGGCGGAGAATTCGAGCGTTGGGATTTAGAAGTGAGATGCGGATTGTTAGCGGCTTGTCGAGGACTTTTTACGGTTGAAGAACACGGAGCGGGCAAGCAGCTTGTCCGGCTTTGCTGCCGGATGCGCTATTCAAGACCGGGAATTGTATTGTTCAGCGTCTTTATCGCTCTTGCACTGTTCGCGACATTTGACAATGCTTTTGTCGCAACAGCGATTCTCGGCGTGTTTTCGCTTGTTATCGGAGCAATGATAATTTTGGATGCGGCGCGAGCGATGCGCAATTTTTCAGCGGCATTTTTAGGGAGAGAAATCATCACGGCGAGTACGACAGGCGCGGTTGATACAAATACGGTTGGCTTGGAGCTTGATAATCACCCTATTATTGCGCGCGCAGTGGGAGCGGCAGCTTCCGCAAACCTGGAGTCGCGGCGAAAAGATGTCTGAGCTGTTATTGAGTCAGACAAGTTCCGGCACCGCAAACGAAATATGCCAGATTAATCAATTATACTGAATATCCCAGCGGAAAGTATGAATCTCGACGATTAAACTCGCGGTAAACATGGGCTTGATTTTCAAAAAATCCTGGAAAGACAGATACAAAAGACTTCTTAAATATCCCATTTTCTACTGGAGAGGATGGGTCTTCATATTAATTGTAACTCTTTTCAGCACCGCTTTTAATCTTTTACAGCCCTTGCCGATGAAGGTGCTGGTCGATCACGTCTTCGGTCAACAACCGGTTACCGAGGGATTAGCACCGATACTCGGTTGGCTCCCGTTGACCGGCAGCGATAAAGGTCTATTGTTTTGGGTTACTGTCGCCGGATTAGTAATTTTTGCCTTCAACAGCGCGCTTGATATAATTTTAACATTCTCATGGATTCGTGTCGGACAGAAGATGGTCTACGACCTGACGTGCGATATTTTTTCGCATATTCAACGACGCTCTCTGCTTTTCCACAACCGAAATTCAATCGGTGATTTGATGAGCCGCGTAACCGGAGATAGCTGGTGTATTCATACCATAACCGACACGCTACTCTTCGCTCCCGGGCACGCTCTCATCACGACGATTGCAATGATAATCGTAATGTCCAGTATCAATTTCGAACTAACATTGTTGTCGGTCGCCGTAGCTCCCTTAATGACTGGCGTCTCACTATTTTTTGGGAAGCGGATTAGAGAAGTTTCGCGCCAAAAGAGAGAAAGTGAGAGCCGAATTCAGTCGCATGTCCAGCAGACATTATCCGGGATGATAGTCGTTCAAGCCTTTGCTCAGGAGGAGCGGGAACATTATCGTTTTAGAGAATTTGCCAGCGCGGTAATAGTAGCACAAAAGCGAAGCACATTGACGGGCAGCGTCTATAACCTGATGTCAGGAGGAATTTCCAGTCTCGGAACAGGAGCAATTCTTTATTTTGGAGCCTATCAGGTTATAAATGGTGGGTTAACAGTTGGCAGCTTACTTGTTTTCATCTCGTATCTCGGCACACTTCAAGGACAACTTAAAGCATTTACCGGTATTTACAGTTCTTTACAAAGCGCCGGAGCAAGTGTTGACCGGGTGATGGAAGTATTAGATACGGAACAGGAAGTTGAAAGTCGAGTCGGAGCAACCGCTTTGACTTCAGTTCAAGGACACATTCGTTTTGAGAATGTCTCTTTTGGATATGAAACAGATCGCTTGATTCTAGAGGATATTTCTTTTGAGACTCTTCCCGGTCAAACTGTTGCCATTGTCGGAGCGACCGGTGCAGGAAAAAGCACTCTGGTCAGCTTAGTGCCGCGCTTTTTCGATCCGTGGCAGGGAACAGTTTCGATTGACGGGCGAGATATTCGTGATGTCGAATTGAAAAGCCTTCGCAACAATATTGGAATTGTTCTGCAAGAGCCGTTTTTGTTTCCCTTAACGATTGCTGAAAATATTGCATACGGCAGACCTGAAGCAAAGCGCGAGGAGATAGAAGCGGCGGCGCGAGCAGCAAATGCGGATAAGTTTATCGAACGCCTTCCCGAAGGTTATGACACAATTATCGGAGAACGTGGAGCAACGCTTTCCGGCGGCGAACGACAAAGACTTTCGATTGCCCGCGCATTGTTAAAGAATGCGCCGATTTTGATTTTAGATGAGCCAACCAGTGCGCTTGATGCGCAAACTGAAGCATTGTTACTTGAAGCCTTGGAGCGATTGATGAAAGGCAGAACGACATTTATCATCGCGCACCGATTATCAACAATCAGAAAAGCAGACCGGATTATAGTTTTAGAAAACGGACGAATTGTCGAACAAGGCACGCATACGGAGTTGCTTAATAATAAAGGGCTTTATTCATCTCTTTATCAAATCCAGTTCGGTCAACCACAGCAGGTAATTAGTAGTGAACAACAGAATGTTACCGAGGTAGCTTAATTGTGACTAATGACCTCTCAAACAAAACAGGTGTTATCCGCCTGTGTCTGAGGCTCCTTCGATACGCCGTGCAGCGTTGGCAAGGGTTAATTGTTGTGCTCGCCATTATGTTACTGAAAACTGGTATGGATGTTCTCAAACCGTTACCCTTGAAGCTGCTTGTGGACAACGTCTTGGACCAGAAGCCGCTTCAGCAAGGATTGGCTGATTTTGTAGAAATACTTCCGGGAGCCGCTTCAAGAGATGGTCTTTTAATTTGGGTGGTCTCTGCTACATTCTTACTCTTCTTTTTGGTATGGGCATTAGGTCTAGCCAGCGCTTATGCCAATATCGGGTTTGGTCAAAGGATGATTTATGATTTGGCGGAAGATCTTTACAGACATTTGCAGCGTCTCTCTCTCAGGTTTCATACTCGTAAATCAGTTGGAGACTTAATCCGTCGAGTAACTACCGATACAGGCAGCGTTTCAACCATTGTCAACGGCGCGCTTCTGCCGGTAATCGCATCGGTTTTCAGCCTTGTTTCAATGTTTATCATTATGTGGCAGATGGATGCTACCCTGACACTTATCGCTTTTGCTGTTGTCCCGTTTATGATTATTACCGTGCGTCTTTACAGTAAGCCAATGAACGAGCTAAGTTACAAACAGCATGAAGTTGAAGGTGAAATTTATAATGTTGTCGAGCAAACTCTTTCAGCCATTCCGGTAGTCCAAGCCTTCGGTCGTGAGGAGCAAGGCGACCGGCGATTGCGCGAAGTAACGAATAAAACTCTTAAAGCCACAATAGATGCTACGAAGGTTCAATTCCGATTTAAAGTTTTTATGGGGTTAACAACGGCTGTCGGAACCGCCGCAATTCTATGGATTGGAGGAATCCATGTGCTGGAAGGACAATTAACGGTTGGCAGCATCCTTGTTTTTATTTCGTATTTAGGCTCGCTTTACGGACCGCTCGAATCGCTGATGTACACCTCTATGACAATCAACGCGGCAGCGGGGAGTGGGCGTCGCGTGATGGAGATACTGGATACCGAACAGGAAGTTGAAAGTTATCCGGGAGCGCCTGATTTATCTTCGGTTCAAGGACATATTCGTTTTGAGAATGTCTCTTTTGGATATGAAACAGATCGCTTGATTCTAGAGGATATTTCTTTTGAGACTCTTCCCGGTCAAACTGTTGCCATTGTCGGAGCGACCGGTGCAGGAAAAAGCACTCTGGTCAGCTTAGTGCCGCGCTTTTTCGATCCGTGGCAGGGAACAGTTTCGATTGACGGGCGAGATATTCGTGATGTCGAATTGAAAAGCCTTCGCAACAATATTGGAATTGTTCTGCAAGAGCCGTTTTTGTTTCCCTTAACAATTGCCGAGAACATCGCTTACGGCAGACCTGAAGCAACGCGCAAACAGATTGAAGAAGCGGCACAAGCAGCCAATGCACATCAGTTTATCGAACGGTTATCAAAAGGTTATGACACAATTATCGGAGAACGCGGAGCAACTCTATCTGGCGGAGAACGACAAAGACTTTCGATTGCCCGAGCGCTGCTCAAAGATGCACCTATTTTGATTTTAGACGAGCCGACCAGCGCACTCGATGCGCAGACGGAAAATCTATTGTTAGAAGCCTTAGAGCGGCTGATGAAAGGCAGAACGACATTTATTATTGCACATAGATTATCAACAATCAGAAAAGCGGATCAGATTATAGTTTTGGAGAACGGACGAATTGCTGAAACAGGCACGCATAAACAACTGCTCGCTAACGAAGGACTCTATTCTCTATTTCATAATATTCAATTTCAAAAACAGATAGCGGTTACTGAAAGCTAAAAAATGAACAGCGAAGAATACTCAGACACAACCTCTCCAACAGGCAGTCAAGAATTATTGCAGCCCGGTTGCTGGGTCAACGGAGAATTGCCGGAAAATGTTCGCGTCGGTTCAAACAGTATTGTTACCGCCGATTATGCCTTCAAGCGATTTCTCAGCAAGCGAAATCCGGCGCTGAATATCGGAAATGACTGCACTATGGAAGGCGTTCATTTCGCTATCGGCGAAGACGGGCGCATTGAAATCGGCGATTATTGTTATTTTACAAATGCCGTTTTGCTGTGCGAACTGGAAATCGAAATTGGCAGTTACGTTGTCATCGGATGGAACACGACAATCGCGGATACTGATTTTCACCCGATTGCTCCGGCAAAGCGAATTGCCGACGCGATTGCCTGCTCGCCGCTCGGTAAAAATCAGATGCGCCCGGAGATTGTCAGGAAAAAAGTTATTATCGAAGATGATGTCTGGATTGGTCCGAATGCGACAATTCTGAAAGGCGTTCGGATTGGCGCGGGCGCTTTTATCGAAGCCGGGACATTAGTTGTAAGTGATATTCCGCCGCGGGTCAGAGTTATCGGTAATCCGGCGCAAATTATCGGGAAGGTTTAGCTATGGCAAATCTTAAAGGAAGTCTGTCGTGGGATTGGTATTCAGGAACAATACCGGATAACGCGATTATAGATGAAACAGCTTATGTAGAGACTACTTATAGCTTTAATCTTTACCGCAGTCTCGCTCCGGTCGGACTTCGTATTGACAAAGGAGCTTCAACTTACTTAGGCACAATGTTTGACATTGGGACTCAGGGACGAGTCAGCTTGGGAAACTACGCACTAGTTCACGGAGCGAGAATCGTTTGCGATGATGAAATAAAAATAGGCGATTATGCTTTAATCTCTTGGAATGTTGTTTTAATGGATACTTATCGGATGCCGCTTAATCCGTCTGAACGCCGCAGAGAGCTTGAGCGATTACCGAAACGTGAATTGCGACGCATTGATTCAAACGAACCGGCGCGCCCGATTCATATCGGAGCAAACGTTTGGATTGGTTTTGACGCTTGTATTCTGCCGGGCGTAAAAATTGGTGAAGGTTCAATCGTCGGAGCGAGGTCTGTTGTAACAACAGATGTTGAGCCATACACAATTGTAGCGGGAAATCCTGCACGAGTTATTCGACGATTAGAGGCATAAAAGTCAACAAATATATGGTAAACGGAAAAAGTAAGGGAAAGGTTATTGTTTTCGGCATTCTTTTTTGGTATCCGCTGGCAGGCGTTACGTATCAATTTCTTCACTACCTGATAGGCTTAAAACGACTCGGTTATGACCCATATTATATTGAAGATTCCGGACGCTGGATTTATGACCCAAAGATTAATGATTTGTCGCCGGATGCGTCCGGCAATGTAAGTTCAGTAGCTCCAATATTGGAAGCACACGGGTTTTCAGACCGCTGGGCGTTTCGCGGTAATTATCCCGATGGTCAGTGTTATGGAATGACCGAAAGCCAAATCTTGCAGCTTTACAAAGAAGCGGACGCATTCTTGAATGTTACCGGCGCGCAGGAAATCAGAGAAGAGCATATGGCGTGTCCGCGCCGAATTTATGTCGAGTCTGATCCTTTCGTTTATCAGGTAAAAGTGGCTGACGGAGATTGTTCGATAATTGATAAACTTGAACCGCACGACACTTTTTTTACATTCGGCGAAAACATCAATGAACCGGACTGCGATATTCCGGTCGAGCGTTTCAAATGGCTTCCGACAAGACAGCCGGTAGTAATGGATTTGTGGGAGAACCCTTATGGATATGACGGCAGCACATACAATACCATTACAACTTGGCACAACAAAGGTAAAAATATCGAATACAACGGAGAAACTTATTACTGGACGAAGGACAGAGAGTTTGAGAAGTTTTTAGAACTCCCCAAAAAAAGAAATGCGCGTTTCGAGCTGGCAGCCGGTGTAGATGAAGAAGTTCGCCGGCGTTTAACGGAAAACGGCTGGCAGCAAGTTGATTCGGTAAAAGTTTCAAAAGACACGGACTATTACAGACAATACATCCAGCAATCACGCGGCGAATTTACCGTCGCCCGCGACCAGTATGTTCGTCCGAACACCGGCTGGTTCAGTGACCGTAGCGTATGTTATTTAGCCGCCGGACGCCCGGTAATTACTCAAGAAACAGGATTCAGTAAATTCTTGCCGACGGGCAAAGGATTATTTCCATTTAAAACAATGGAAGACATTTTAGCGGCAGTTGATGAGATTGAATCTGATTATGAAGGCAATTGTCGAGCGGCTCGTGAGATTGCAATGGAATATTTTGCCGCAGAAAAAGTGATTGGAAGTTTAATGGAAAGAGCTAATTTGTAAGTACCTATTGCATAAAGCAATCAAAAATAAATTACCTATTATTTCGATAAATCTAAAAGACGCATTAAAGATTCGACATGGCGCGAATAGTAGTAACAGGTTATATGATTCGGCATCCGGTGGCGGGAAATATACTGGCTTTTTTCCAATACTTAATGGGGTTACATCTTTTAGGGCATCAAGTTGTTTATCTGGAAGAGAGCGGCTGGGCTTATTCGTGTTACAACCCCGATACACGAGAATGGCAGGACAGCCCCGAAGCTGGATTAAAAATTGTGCGTGGTGTTTTAGCCAAATACAAGTTAAATATACCGGTCTGCTACGTTAATCGTGAAACAGGAAATATAACGGGTATAGAATGGAATGAGTTAAAGCAGTTATTAAAGGAAACAGACTTGCTTCTTAATATCGGCGGAGTTTGCTGGCTGCCGGAGTTTCGTCTTTGTAATCGCCGCGCTCTAATTGATATGGATCCGTTTTTTTCACAAGTTCAAGGATTCGCGTCCAAAGTGCTTGACGATTATCAGTTGCATTTTAGCTACGGAACAAATATCGGTAATTCCGACTGTAAAATTCCGACTTGCGGTATCAAGTGGCTATCGATTGTTCCGCCCGTTATACCGGAGTTATGGACGGGCGCGAAACCACGAGATAATGCGCCTTTTACAACCATCGGAAACTGGGGAGCTTACGGCGAAATCGTTTTGGATGGAGAAAGTTACGGTCAAAAGGATGTGGAATTTTTGCGAATACTTAATCTTCCCAAATACACTCGACAAAGATTGGAACTTGCCATTTCAGGAGCCGACGAGGAGGTCAAAGAACAACTGCGACAGGCGGGTTGGCTCGTGCGCGACGCGGGAGAAGAGGTCAGTGTTGATTTGCAAACATACAAATCTTATATAGCTCAATCACGCGCCGAGTTTAGCGTAGCAAAAAACGCTTATGTAAAAACAAAAAGCGGCTGGTTCAGCGACCGAACGGTTTGTTATCTCGCTGCTGGAATTCCGGCGATTATACAGGATACGGGCTTTAGCAATTGGCTTCCGACGGAAAGCGGAATTTTATCTTTTTCTTCAATGGACGAAGCAATTCGGCGAATTGAAACGGTTAACTCTGATTACTTAAAACATCGTCGGGCGGCACTTGCGGTCGCTGAAGAATTTTTTAGTTATCGGGTTGTAATTCCTAAAATTCTCGAAGAAGCTTTAAAATAAAAACAAAAGGCGATACTGCTTTCGTTTGCACACAGACGAAAATAACTTTAAAAATTTACTTGTTATTCCTAAAGAAAAGCTCATCTAATGAAAATTATTTTTGCAGGAAGTATCGGTCGTTTGCCAGTCGGTGGTCACGCCTGGATAGATATGCAGTATCTGGCAGGTTTGAAGGCAATGGGTCACGACGTTTATTACTTTGAAGACTGTGGCGAAGAATCTTGGGTTTATAATTGGGACACGGAAGAATTGACGACCGAGATTTCTTACCCCGCCGGTTACGTGCGCGATTGTCTCGAACCTTTGGGCTTGCAGAATCGATGGATTTATCGGGCAGGTGAACACTCAGAAGGAATGAACATCGAAAACTTTCGTGAAGTTTGTGAAAAGGCGGATTTGTTGGTAATTCGCGCGGTTCCGCTCGTCGTTTGGAGAGAAGAATACGGTTGGGCGCGGCGGCGATGTTACATCGATGCAGACCCGGGTTTTAACCAAATCAGCTTAATCAAGGGGAACGCGCCGCTTGCCGCTACTTTAGAACGCTGCGAAACGCTTTTCACCATCGGACAGCGCATCGGCGCAGCAGATTGTTCCATTCCGACCGTCGGACGCGAATGGCTCAAAACCGTCGCTCCGATCTCGCTTGAGCAATGGGAATGGGCGGAAAATACTGAATTAGCGACACATTTTACTACGATTATGCAGTGGCGAGGCTTTCACGATGTAGAATATAAAGGAGTGTCCTACGGTCAAAAGGATAAAGAGTTTCCGAAATTTATAAATTTACCCGAATATACTCCGCAAAAATTTCGCATCGCCCTGACGGGCGCGCCGCCGGAAGATTTGGCGCGGCGCGGTTGGGAAGTAGTTCCCGGATGGATAGCCTCAAAAACCGCTCAGTCGTATCAAGATTTTGTCCGCGATTCTCGTGCGGAATTCGGCGTCGCTAAACACGGCTATGTCGCCATGCGCGGCGGCTGGTTTAGTGACCGCAGTGTTTGTTATCTCGCTTCAGGCAGACCTGTTCTTGTCGAAGACACGGGTTTGAAAGATTGGCTTCCAATCGGGGAAGGAGTTTTAACTTTCAGTAACACAGAAGAGGCGTTGACGGGAATCGAAACAATAAATGCCGATTATGAATTTCACCGCCGGGCAGCAAGGCGTTTTGCTGAGGAATACTTTTCAACCGAGAAAGTCTTGCCGCCGCTTCTCGCGGCGGCGATGAGCTAAAGGTGTTAAAATGCGTATCGCTTTAATCTCAACCTTAGCCACTCCGGTTCGACAAGAGGGCAGCGGCAGCATCGAGGGGCTCGTGTGGGTGTTGACGCGCGAGTTGGTAAAAATGGGACACGAGATAACCGTCTTTGCCGCCGCCGGGTCTGAAACTGATGGCGAGATAGTAGCTACTTTACCTGGAGTTTACGGTGTAAACGGTTCTCCAGGAGATTGGCAAGTTTGCGAGTTTATTAATCTCAGCCGAGCCGTGCAGCAATCAGGTAGATTTGATGTGTTACACAGCCACAACTATCTTTACGGATTAGCTTTACAAGAACTATCGAAAGCACCGATGGTTCACACAATGCATTTGGTGGGGGATGAAGATTATGCAAGTTTGTGGAAGCAATATCCTGATGCCTTTGTTAGTGCAATCTCGAAATATCAATGGAGTGCTTTCCCGCAGCTTAAACCAAAGGCTATTATCTACCACGGCGTTGATTCTACGCAGTTCACGTTTCAGCCTCGATCTGATGACTACCTATGTTTTTTAGGTCGTTTTATCCCGGGCAAAGGTGCGTTACAGGCTATTGCCGTTGCAAAAGAACTTGGTATGCGCTTGGTGTTAGCAGGACCTAGGAACAATTACTACGAGAAGTTTATAAAACCTTTTGTAGATGGAAAAAACATTGAATATGCTGGCAGTGTCAGTGGCTCCAAACGCGATCAACTACTAGGATCCGCACGAGCGTTTCTTTACCCTATTCAGGAACCAGAACCATTTGGTTTGGTGATGGTTGAGGCAATGATGTGCGGCACTCCGATCGTTGCAATGAATATTGGAGCCGTACCGGAAATAATAAATCAGGGCGTTACCGGTTATTACGCAGAAACTTCGGACGAATTTGCACAATCGCTCGAAGCGGTGATGAATCTTGACCGGAAGAAAGTGCATCAACAGGCATCATTACGCTTTTCGAGTGAACGGATGGCTCAGGATTACGTCGAGGTCTATAAAAAAATACTTTCTACAACATAAAAATTTGCGGTTGCGGCGCAGGTTTTTCCGTAAAATTGGATTATCAAAGTAATGTATTTTTATGCGTATCGCTTTCTTCGTCGGCGGATTTCCGCTCATTTCAGAGACTTTTATTTCGCGTCAAATCACTGGTTTGATTGATTTGGGACACGAGGTGGATATATTTGCGGAGAAGAGACCGCCCGAAGAGATGCCGATTCACCCGGAAGTCTTAGAGTATGACTTGATTGCTAAAACTCATTACATTGACGCGCCGCCCGCCTCGAATTATTGGGAGATGCCCGTGCTGCCGATTTCCGGTCAAACCTGGCTGCCGGGAAGTGAGAAACCGGAACAAAACCTCAACCGAATTATGCACGCGCTTCCGACAATTCTGAAATGTGCCCTTCGCTCGCCAAAGGTGACGGCTGATGTTTTAAGTTCGTCGAAATACGGTTATCAAGCCTTGAGCCTTTCCGCTCTGTATCGTCTTTCCAAACTTTCCGAGCAATCAAAGAAATATGACGTGCTGCACGCTCATTTCGGTCCGACTGCGAATAATTTTCGCTTTGCGCGTGAATTCTTCAAAGCACCGCTGATTGCAACATTTCATGAATATGATTTTAGCGTAACTCCTCATAAAGACGGATTACAGGTTTATCAGAATTTGTTTAAAACCGTTGATTCAATTACAGTTAACAGTGAATATGCGCGTCAGCGGCTGGAAGAATTAGGATGCGCGAAGAAGAAAATTTTCCATTTAAACGTAGGCGTTGATTTTAATGATTTTATTTATAAAGAGCGAACGGCTGCTGCGGATGAAATGGTTCGGATTCTAACTATTGGACGATTAGTCGAGAAAAAAGGCATTGAGTATTCTATCCGGGCTTTCGCTAAAACACAAAAGAATCATCCGCGAGTTCGCTATGATATTATTGGTGACGGACCGCTGCGCCCAAAGCTGGAAGAAATCATTAAAAAACTGAAACTAGAAAAAACAGTGTATCTACACGGCGCGTTAACTAGAGAATCAGTTCGTAAGATGTTTTCCGAAGCTCATCTATTTATTTTATCAAGTATTACAGCTTCAAATAATGACCAGGAAGGCACCCCGGTTTCTTTGATAGAAGCGCAGGCGTCGGGTTTGCCCGTTCTCTCCACGCTACACAGCGGAATACCCGAAGTCGTCTTAAACGGAGAGTCAGGTTTTTTAGTCCCGGAAGCTGACGTTGATGCTCTGTCCGAGCGTTTAAGTTATTTATTGGAACACCCGCAATTTTGGTGTGGGATTGGAAGCAGAGGACGAAAACACGTTGAAGATTTCTATGATATTAATAAGTTAAACGATCAACTCATATCACTATATGAAAATTCAAAAAATAGCTTTGCGTCAAATTTATAAAATCATAAAACATTATGATTAATTTGTTTTTGTCATTGTGATCCAAGAAGAAAATTGGTAATTGTGAAATTTTTAATAACTAATTCAGTACCTTTGAATGGTGGTGATGAAACCCTTCTCAGGTCTGTGATTAAGTCCATTAGCGCGCGATGGGCGGACAGTGAATTTACCATCCTCTGCAACAACCGTGAACTATGTCAAAAATACCTTCCCGATTTACACTTTGCTTCAGATCTTGAGTTTGTAACAAGTGATATCGAACTCCAGCAAGTAGGTGAACTCTATCGTCAAGCCGACATTATCTTATCAGCACCTGGAGGCTTTTTGCATGACTTCTATGAAATTGAAGACCGATTACGCGGGTTCGAAGTTGGGTTATCACTAGGAAAGCCCGTAATTTTGCTTGGTCAGTCTATCGGTCCCTTTTGGAAACCCGAATCACTTAAACGGATTCCGCAAGTGTTAAATAAAGTTACATCAATTTGTGTCCGCGATGAAGTTTCAAAATCACATCTCATAAATTGTGGGGTGCTGCCTTCCAAAATTCGGAAAACAGCCGATGCTGCTTTCTTATGGAGAGATTTAGAACCAGAATTGTTTCAACCTAAGAATGAAACTATCAAAACGGTTGGACTTTGCTTTCGCATTTGGCGTGTAGGTGATAAAACCGCAGTGAAAGAAACAATAAAAAAAGCTGAAGGTTTGTGCCGCTACCTTTTAGATGATGACCAACGTAATATAATTTTTTTATCAACGTGTCAAGGCATTCCTAACTACATTGACGACTCACTAATTGCCCTTGAAATTGTAGACTGGCTCCCCCAAAAACTAAAAAAACGCTGCAGCGTTAATCGAAAACACTATACTCCTCGCCAATTAATACAAACATTAGGAAAATGTGACGCGTTTATCGGAATGCGTCTGCATTGTTGCATATTAGCTATGCTCGGCGGAACTCCGGCGATGGGCTTGGGTTATGAACGAAAGACTTATGAAATCTTTAAGCAATTAAACCTTGAATCTTACCAAACCGAGTTCGAAAACGGGGAAGACGCTTGGCTTCAGTGCGCAGAACGTTTTTTGAGTGATGTAGGTAAAATTCGAACTATGTTGCCGAAAACTCTTGACAAAATATGTCAACGGGCAAAGTTAAACATAGATGAAATTGAAAGCTCATTCTCTCATAAAAAAATAGTTACACGCTCGGAGCAAACAAATAATACACCAAATCTTGAAATGATTTCTGTTAAAGTCTCATTAGTTGAAGATATTGTATCAATAATGCCGGCGGAAAACAGATATGTTTTGGTAGATGAGGAGCAAATTAGAGAGACACTTCCTGAAAGCAGTCAACCCATCCCTTTTTTAGAACGAGATGGCAAATATTGGGGTCCGCCGCCTAATGATATGACAGCAATTAGCGAACTTGAGAGACTTCGACAATCAGGTGCCCGTTTTATTGTTTTCGTGTGGTCCACATTTTGGTGGCTGGATTATTATGATGGATTCAACCGTTATCTTCGTTATAATTTTCCTTGTGTGATAGAGAATGACCGCCTTATTGTGTTCGACCTCAAAATTTGAATATAGGGGCGAAGTTCTACAATAATAAATTTTGTAAGGAGTGATTTTGGTCAATCAGCGTGTGCTCACTATATTTGCTCACCCGGATGATGAGTGTCTCGTTGCGGGCGGAACTTTAAGAGCATGTTCCGAAAGCGGATTAGGAACAATTGTCATCAGCCTCACGCGCGGTGAACAAGGTTCTATTGCCGAACCGGAGTTGGCGATGCGGGAAATGCTCGGCGTCGTGCGCGAGTCTGAACTGCGGGCAGCGTGTGAAAAACTTGGCGTTACAGCCGTTGAATGCTTTGATTTTCCTGATGGAGCTTTAGCGTGGGCTGATGCTGCGGAAATTAAAAATGTTTTATCTGAAAGAATTAAACATTGGCAACCGGAGATAATTATCACCTTCGGAGCTGAAGGACTTTACTGGCATCCAGACCACATCGCGGTTCACGAGCTAACGAACGCAGCAGTATCCTCATTGCAGAAGGAGGGATTTTGTCCTTGTATTTATTACGCCACCTTTCCTGATAATCATATGACTGAGCTTGCTCGAAGGCTCGAATCACGCGGATTAAACTTTAATGCGTGGGGACTCAATCCAAATGCTTTCGGCGCTCCTTCATCAACAATTACAACTCGTTTAGACGTGCGACGGTATTTAGACGCTAAGCTCGACGCGCTAAATTGCCATCGAACACAATTTGCCACGGACAATTTATTTGTATCTTTACCACGTGATCTAGCTGAGGAGTTTCTCGGTTGGGAATTTTTTATAAGAGCGAATCCGGCAAGCACCGTCCAGGATAAACTTTTAGAATTTGTGACGTGAAAGTTTAGAAAAAACCTTTGTTTTGTTTTGACAAGTTTTTCTAAAAAAAATCTTTGATTTATCCTTTTCTTGGCGTATACTCTTTTAAGACTCTCTCCATCAATCTCGACATAAAAGCATATCGTTAAATCGAAAGTTGCAATCAATTTTATTTGCCTGATAAAAATCAGGTGCATTCGGCAGGTGAATTATGTTTTCCCAAGATTCCAGTACTCCAAAAAAGCAAATGAACACTTATCGTAAAAACTTTCTTTTAATTGTTACCGGCTTTGTTATTTTTGTTTGGGCATTATTCGCCGTTTCCTCGGGAGCATCGGATTTGTCTGTCAATTTGATGCGGTTGAATTTAAGCCAAACCGGCGGAACCGTTAAAGTCGAGATAACCGGGGATAAACCGGTCACTAATTTTCGTATAAAACAGTTGGATAACAAAATCGTCGTTCAAATTAAGAGCGCACGTTCAAGGCTCCAGTCCGCATACCAAGTTCACGGTTCATTCGTGGATGAAGTTCAAGCAGTAGCAAAAGAGTTTGACGGCGCGGCTGTCGTTGAGTTTATAATTAATACGCAGCAGGGCGCAACGGCAACATCGGTAACCGAATTTAATAAATTAATCATTTTTGTTGATTCGAGCGCACCTTACAAAACAAATGAAAGTTTTTCATTCTCAGCGAAAGACAGACCGATAACCGGTTCTCAATCATCCGTCCAATATAAAGCTAAGGCAATGCTACCTGCTTCAAACCGCCTGCCTATTGCAACAAAATTAACCTCGTCAAACGTAGTAAAAAAAGCAGCAAATGAAAATAAAGTTTTGCCCTCTGCTCAATCAACATCATTCGATTCTCAAAGAAATGAGAAAAATTCTTTCTCGCAAACTCAACAAGAAAATGGCTCGTTGAACGGACAAATAAAAGATGAACTGGGCGGAGTAATCGTTAACGCGGATGTCGTAGTTACCGATAAAAATGGACAGCAGCGAACCGTGAGAACAAATCAGGACGGCATTTATCGCTTCACGAATTTGACGCCCGGTAAATATATCTTAAGAGTTGCATCTACCGGCTTCACGCAATACGAAAGCCAGGTAAACGTGATAGCAAATAAACCACAAAATTCTTTAAATATTGCGTTAAAAGTTAACGATCTTGATAGACAGGAAGTAACAGTAGCCGTTGATACCCCGCTCAATTCAGACCTCGAAAATAATGCCAGCGGCATTGTATTGCGGGATGAAGAATTGAACTCTTTGCCTGAAGATCCTCAGGGTCTGGCTAATGCTTTACAAATTTTATCTGCGGCATCAGGAAACCCGACCGGTGGGGAAGTTATCGTTGATGGATTTTCGGGCAGTCGTATTCCGCCGAAAAAAGCTATTCGAGAAATTAGAATCAACAAAAATCCATACACGGCGGAATTTAACCAACCTGGAAATGGGCGGATTGAAATTTTAACCAAACCGGGTATGGAAGAGTTTCACGGCGGAGCATATTTTGAGTTTAATAACAACAAGTTGAACACGCGAAATCCTTTTGCATCTACTACCACGCCGTATCAATCTAATTATTACAACGTCTATTTGGGCGGACCTGTGTTGCGAAACCGACTCTCCTTCTTTTTTAATTTTGATAAGGGAAAAACTGATTCGAACAGTTTAATTAACGCCAGAATTTTGGACTCGAACTTAAACATTGTTCCCTTTAGCTCGACTGTTTCAAATCCGCAAGGATTTACCGGCTTTACGCCGCGTTTTGATTTAAAGCTGAACAATAATAATACGCTGGTCGGGCGATACAATTTTACCAAATCAAGTTCCGTCAACTCAGGCGTCGGCGGATTCTCTCTTTTATCACGCGCTTACAAAACTTCCGGCATTGAACAAACGTTGCATCTGACTGAAACGGCTGTGCTTAATCAAAGAACGGTAAGCGAGACCCGTTTTCAATTCGTGAACAAACTTAATAAAAAACAATCAAATAACTTTGGCGTTACGGTTGATGTACCGGGAGCTTTTACCGGCGGCGGAACTCCGTTTGATAATATTTCAGACCGTTACAATCGCTCTGAAATAAGCAATGTAACCACACTTTCTTTGAAGAATCACACAATTAGAACCGGCGCCGGATTTCGTTACGTTAATATTACTGACTGGTCCACGCAAGGATTCGGCGGTTCCTACAGGTTTGACGGATCTTTAGCTCCACAACTTGATAACAATAACCAGATTGTATATGGCGCAAACGGACAGCCCGTAATAATCCCCATTACCGGTCTTGAAAGATACTGGCGCACACTTATGTTTTCGCAGCTCGGTTTCTCTAGCCAAGAAATAAGAAATCTCGGCGGCGGAGCGACACAATTCAATATAACAACCGGGAATCCTGAGGCTCGTGTCGGTCAACACGATGTTTATGCGTTTGTTCAGGATGATTGGCGCCTCCGTCCAAATTTCACATTGGGGCTTGGACTCCGTTACGAATCGCAATCTAATATAAACGGTAAACTAAATTTCGCTCCCCGCGTTTCGTTTGCCTGGTCAAAGATGGGAAAGGCAAACAAATCCAAAGGAAAAAATAAAGGAGAGAAGCAAATAAATTTCGCTGTGCGAGGCGGGGTTGGTGTTTTTTATGAACGTCTCGGCGAAGGCTTTACATTAAGAGCAAACCGCTTGAATGGAATTAACCAAAGACAATATATCGTGACAGATTCTTCAGTGCTCGACCTTTTCCCGCAGATTCCTTCTGTCGATACCTTAGCCGGTCTTTCCAACACGTCGTCAACGGTGCGACAGGCATCTGATCTTCGTGTCCCGTATTCGATACAATCGACAATCAGTTTTGAAAAACAGCTTCCCCTCGGGTTTGTGCTTTCAACTACCTACTTGAATACTCGAACAATGAACGCCTTACGCTCTCGTTATAGTAATTCTCCAACAAATGGAATCGGGCAGACAGATAAAATCTTTCAGTATGAATCGAGCGGTACTTTTCAGCAGAACCAATTATCATTTACAGCTACTAAACGCCTAAAGAATTCGTCGATTTATGCGACATATTCTTTGAGGAAAGCGAAAAGCGACACGGACGGAGCAGATACTTTAGCGCAGGATTCTTCTAATTTTGAGAACGAATATAGCCGCGCTTCAACTGATATTCGGCACAACCTTTATATTGGCGGATGGTTTCGTCCGTTTTACAATATAGATATAAATCCCTTTATTATTTATAGATCGGGTATTCCGTATAATATTACAACCGGGCGAGATTCCAATGGAGATACTTTTCTGACGGAACGCCCGTCCTTTGCCACTGACCTTAATCGTCCGAGTGTTGTTGTTACTTCTATGGGAGCATTTGATTTGGATCCAATTCCCGGACAGATAATAATTCCGCGCAATTACGGGACAAGTCCGAGCTTTTTCTCTGTCAACACACGGATTGGTAAAACTATTGCCTTTAACAATAAGCTAAAATCTCAGAATCCTTTTTACCTTACAATATCTGTTCAGTTGGAGAATCTTTTCAACAGTACAAACGCGTACATTCCAGAGGGAAATTTAAGTTCGCCTTTATTTGGGCGACCTTATTCGCCAGCCGGAGCTTATGGATTTGGCGCTTACGTGCCGGGAAACCGTATAATAAAACCTCAGGTTACATTCAATTTTTAAGGATTAGATACCAGAACAAAAATAAGCTCGGCAAACAATTTAAAAGCAGTCGGGCTTTATAAAGCCCGACTGCTTTTCTCTTGGTAAGAAGAAATGTTTTTTCTAAAATTTATAACGATACTGAATCATCAAATTTCTGCCCGCGCCGTCAATGCCCCAACTCGGATTTCGGTAAAAACGGTCGAAGATGTTTTCAAGCGCCAGAAAAATGCTCGAACGCTCGCTGATTCGGATGTTTCCGCGTAAGTTAAAGAGCGCGTAGCCTGGCAGAGAGGTGAAAAGCGGCGCCGAGTTTGCGCTTCCCAAAACTCTGGTTTGCACTTGTGCAATTGTTTCGCCCGTCGGCAGCAAAATCGTTTCGTCGCCTGTTCCGCAAACGCCGTCCGGGTTATTGGTCAAACCGCGAACGCACGCGCCGCGCCGCAAAAAGTTGGCGATTTGCGAACGCGAGCGAGTTGCGCCGGTGCGTCTGTCCGACAAATCGAGACTTGAAAAGCGGTCTTGACGCGCCGCCAGGGTTGCGTAACCTTCAACCCAAAACCTGCGTCCGAGCGGCGCGTATTTCAAACTCAAAAACGCGGTCGGTGGCGGCGTTCCGCCTTCAATATTCGGCGGAAGTCCCGTGTCTTTGTCTTCGGCGCGAATGTATGTGTAATTGCCTTGAAACTTAAAGTCTTTCGTAATGTGCGCTTCGAGTTCGGTTTCGATGCCGTAAATTTTTGCCGACGTGAAATTGGCGCGAACAAGAACCGGCGCGGTCGAAGCCGGAACAAAAACGACGCCGCTTGCCAGTTGATTGGAAATAGGCTGGTCGCCCAAAAATTGTCCAACTGCGCCTTGCGGCAAAATCAACGCCTGCTTTGTAATCGTGTTTGTTAAATCAAGTCGAAACGCCGTGAATTCAGCATCGAAACGTTTATTTGCGTAGCGCGCGCCGACGTCGAAATTGTTGCTGTATTCGGATTCCTGTCTGGCGACGGGCAAATTGGTTGAAACCGCCTCGCTTCCGGCGGTCGTGCCGATTGTACCGCCCAAATTTATCGCCGCCGTATAATCGACTTCAAAACCGTCGCCGGTCAGCCCCAAAGTTCCCAAATCGGTAACGTTCGGATAACGAAATCCGCGACTGTAATTGAAAGCAAAGCGCAAACCGCCGACCGCACGTGCGACCGCGCCGATTCTGCCGGAAAAATCGCTGAAGCGCTGGCGGTCGTCGGCGAAAAGTCTTTTGCCGTTCACGAGCGGCGCGTCTTCGGCTCTGACTTTATAGAAAGCACCCCCGTACCGCAGCGCGCCGGTGATTCGCAAGCGGTCGGGAATTGCTTGCCAGGCATCCTGGACGAAAACGCCGCCCGAATCAAAACGCGCATTATCGGGAATGCGCGGGCGGGACAGAAACGAGGTATTCGTCAGCGGACTAAAGGTAAAGGCGGGCGAGTTTATTCTTTCGTGGTAAAAATCGCCGCCTAATAGAAACGAATTGCGGAAAGGCAATTCTTTGTCGAAAAACGTGCTGAACCCGGTTGCAGTCGTCCGCTCGTATTGATGCGTAATGTCGCCGAGCGGATTTCCCTGCCCGCCTTGGTTGGCGCGCTCTTCGCGCTGGCTGTTGTAGGAAACCGTAAAAGATGCGCCGTCGAAAAACCCAAAGTTTTGTTTGACATAACGCACATATCCGAAATCGAGCATCAGATTTCTCAAATCGGCAATCAAATTTCCGTCGCCGCCCAAAAGCTGGTCGTAACGTTTGCCGCCGTCCTGTTGACTGTGCTGATAATAAAAACTAATTTGCCGGTCTTCGCGCGGCGTGTAATTAAGGCGAAACGCGCCGCCGTATTGCGTAAAAGCCGTGTCGGGCAGGCGCTCACCGTTGATAATATTTGAAGGCAAACCGAGAAAGCGTGTAACCGCGGCATGCGAATCAATCCCGTTTGCCGGACGCAGAGTGTTGATGCGCCTCGCGTTGAGATTCGTGTAACCGCCGAGTTTGGTTGTTCCGTAACTGAAAAACGCGGAACTTCCGAAACTCGTGTCCGCACTGTTGAAAAACGGATTGATTTCGCCGTGAAATTCGGCGCTGTCCGTGCCGAAAACCGGATTTCTCGTTAAAAGATTGACCGTTCCGCCGAGCGAATCCGAGCCGTATTGCGCGCCGTTCGGTCCGCGCAAAACTTCGGCTGACTGCAAATTGCTCGACTCGTTCAAATTGAAAAACGTATTGATACCGCCGCGCTGCGCCGAATTTGTATAGCGCACGCCGTCCACGTAATTGACAACGTTTTTCCCCGTCAAACCGCGCACGACAACTGCGCCGATGGTCGGACTCGTCTGCTGCACGTTCAAACCGGCTTCTTCTCTGCCGATTTGCGAGACGGTTCTGGTCGCGCGCTGCTGGATTTCCGTCGAACCGATAAGATTAATCGCTTGCGGAACATTTTCGCGTTCGGCGGCTTGCCCGATTTCCGCCGTAACCGTAACAGTCGTTTCGCCTACTTCCAAAACAATCTCAAAGTTGCCGTTCGCACCTGACGAAACCGCCACCGGAGTTTTTTCGGTCGCAAAACCTTCCGCCGTAACTCTGATTTCATAATTTCCGACAGCTAAATTTGCAAACGAGAAATTGCCCGAAGCGTCGCTGATGGTTTCGCGCTCGATTCGAGTTTGCGTATTGCCGAGAAAAACGCGCGCTCCGGCGACGACTGAATTGTTTTGGTCTCTGACGACGCCTCTGACGCTACCTTGAGTACCGGTTTGAGCGGCAACGGAAAATACTGAAAAAATTGTCAACAATAAAATAACGATAAAGTTTTTCATACTACATTTTTAAAACCGTTTTCTAAAGTTTCACTGTAAAACAAACAAAATTACCGAGTTTTAAAAAGAAAAAGCAAAAAATCTCGGTGTTTTTAGACGCGTTAATAATTTTTATAATTATGGTGAAACGATTGTTTTTCTATAATCTCCAAGAGAAAACAATAGTTTAGCCGTCTTTCCAAACTACTACCAGCAATCGTTTTTATGTTTGCGGCTTACTTTTAAGACAATGAAACTATTCGGTTTGGTAGGTTGCAACGCTGGTCGGCGTCTCGAAACAGCGCACTTTATAAACCTGCACGCGGTCATCGTCAACGCGCGAAGCGATATATTCGAAAATAAAACGCGCCAGATTTTCGGCGGAAGGATTCAGTTCTTCGTCAAACGGCGGAAGCTCGTTGATATTGCGGTGGTCGAGATATTTAGTAACTTCGTCGGCGGCTTTTTTCAAATCAACAAAATCAATCAAAAGCCCGATGTTATTTAATTCGGCGCCCCGCGCGTAAATCTCGATTTTATAATTGTGTCCGTGCAGATTTTCGCACTTTCCCTTGTAGCCGCGCAATTGATGCGCGCTGGAGAAATTGCGTTCAATCATTACTTCGTAAAAGCTATTCATCTTTAATTACTTTTTTGAAATGCATATTCCACCAATTTTACAATAGAAGTTCGTTTATCGCTCTTTGCGACGGGCGGCAGCTTTATTTTTTGGTCGTGTAACAGAAAAGATGTTTGAGATTAGGACAAGCTAAAATTCAAGTGTGCAATTTGAATCAATAACTTGTCCCGCTTGTTCAAGCCTGAACATCAAGAAGAATGGCACAAACAAGCAGACAAAACAACGCTATCGATGTAACGATTGCAGCAAACAGTTTATTCTCAAATATAGCTATCGAGCATATTTGAAATACGTCAGAGAACTGGTCATGCCGATGTGTCTGAACGGTTCAGGCATCGGCGATACGGCGTGAGTGCTGCGAGTTTCGGCAACAACTGTCATGAAGTTGATTCGCCGGCAAGCAGAAAACCTGCCGCCCGAAAAACTTCCCAATCGCGTGGCAGATGTCGAACTTGATGAAATGTGGTCGTTCGTCGAAAAGAAAAAGAATCAATGCTGGCTGTGGCTCGCATATTCTCCGAAAGACCGACAAATGCTGGCTTTTTCTCTTGGCAGAAGAACTGATGAAAGCCTGCGGAAATTACTTGAAAAACTGTCTGCTGTGCAAGTGACGCGCTACTGCACAGATAATTGGGAGTCATATCAAAACTTGATTCCCGAAGTTCGTCATTGGATTGGCAAAGCAGGAACGCAACGAATCGAGAGACAGAATCTGAACTTTCGCACTCACTTAAAAAGATTGCAGCGAAGAACGATTTGTTTTTCAAAGACCGAGCCAGTAAATAATTTTGTGTAAATGGATTTAATCAACATTTATTTTAATGGAGGATTTTATGCCAATTACCAATGAAGTTTTAGACCAGATACTGAAAGATTATGAGAAGCCGGAAGACCTGTTG
>JAABUN010002655.1_pt1 | contig 30735 bp, 30 predicted proteins | sample 5559311 | NCBI WGS metagenome assembly JAABUN01 (sample SAMN10711877, study PRJNA513370) | rock metagenome | isolation source: Antarctica rocks | place: Antarctica: Victoria Land, Siegfried Peak sud | reverse complement strand
TGGCAGGCGGCCGTCAGGATGCCCATCTCGGCGGCGTCGTTTCGTCCCCCGAAACGCCAAGCATCGGTCGCGAGCGGAGCCGGAGAGGGCGAGTGCCGGATGAAGATCCGTATCGGCTCGGCGGCAACCAGCCCCGACCCGAGCGGCGGCCGAGATGGCGGTCGACGTCTTCGTCGAGAAGTACGGGGCGAAATACCCTCGCGCTTCGGAGTGCCTGACCAAGGATCGGGACACGCTGCTCGCCTTCTACGACTTCCCGGCCGAGCACTGGGATCACCTGCGCACCTCGAACCCCATCGAGAGCGTCTTCGCGACCGTGCGGCACAGGACCGTCAGGACCAAGGGCTCGCTGTCGCCGACCACCGCCCGCCTGCGGCTTTGCGGGCGGTTTTGGTGGATCGCTTTCCGCGCCCGGTCCGGACGAAAGCTCGCCTTCAAGGGCCCCTTCGTGCCGGTTCGCCAACTGATCTCGGTCCATGGCGTCTCCGGCCAGGATGGCCTCGGCCGATCGCGAACCGGAGCACGACGTCGCGGAAACCTGCCTGGTCCTTGATCAGGTGGTGGGACGGCACAGCAGAACGGGTCCACCGCCAGTCTTCTCGGCGATCAGGCCCGCCACCCGCGCGACGCCGGCCGTGCTCCGGGGCACGGGCTCCAGCACGATGAGACCGCGACGGATGCCGAGCGCCTCTATCCGCCGGACGGTCAGAACCACCGGTCTCCCACCTGAGCATCGTGATCCTGTTCGAGGATGTCGGCGAAGCGGGCGAGCGGCTCCTCCCAGTGCTCCACGACGGGCCGTCGGGCTGAGGAGCCCGACGACCAACGCTCGACCCGCGTGGCGATCCGGTCGCAGATCTCCGGGATGGTGTTCGATACGTCGACGCCGAACTCGCGGTGGGCGTCGATATCCGACGCTACGACGTCCAGCCCCATCGCCATCGCCTGACCGATGCCGAGGTTGTAGCCCTCCCACTCTGACAGGTTCACGTAGAGGTCGCTTGCGGCATAGAGGTCCCGCATCTCGGCATCGGACACGTTGGCGAAAGGGACGAGGCCGAGGTCCCGCATTTCGGCCACGTCGTCGTCGTCACCCCGGCCGGCGATCAGGAACACAACGGTGTCGGCCAAGTCCCGGTGCCGGAACGGGAGGTCGGACGCCACCTCGCCGTACCGGCTGACGCCCTTGTAAAAGCGCTCGCCCTCGCCGAACCGACAGACGTTCAGGACCAGAAATTTGTCCTCGTAGCCGAGCGCCTTGCGCACGGCTGCCCGGCGCTCCTGCCAAGGGTCAGACCATGTCGCCAGATGCGAGTTCCCGTTGCGGACGACGACGACGTCCCGGTGGTATTGCTGCGCGTTTATGGCTTGGGAGATCGCAAAGACCCTGCGGGCCAGAGGAGCGGCGAACCGCTTCTCCCAATCGACGTCCTCGCGCGCGTCCCGGTCGGGGAAGAGGCGGGGCGGCGGCTCGCCGTGATCGACGAAATAGACGAGCGGCCACGCTCCGAGGTAGCGGGTTACCGAGAAGAACGGCGGGGTGTGGGGGACGACGCAGTCGATCCCCTCCCGGACGGCGTAGGCGGCGGCCGAATCGGCCGTCCAAAGGTTCGCGCGCCGGCAGCCATCATACGCGAGGTCGTTCTTGCCGACCGGGCCGCCCACGGTCACGTCCCAGCCCCGTCCCAGCAGGTAGGCCGCCTGTTGATTCAGGACCGTCGCCACGCCGTGGTCCTGTCTGTGCACGCGGCTCAGCAGCAGGACGCGGCGTCGTCCCGGCGGCGAACGCCGCCAAGGCCGGACGACGCGCGGGGGTGTCCCGAGCGCCCCGACCGCCTGCAGGGACAGGTTCGGCGAGTAAGAACGGTCGTCGAGGAACAGAGGGCCGAACTGCTCTCGGACGTAGATCGCCTCCCGGCTATTGCGATGTTGCTTCGCGCGGGTGGTGTCGAGCCCGCGCGACTTGGATTCGTGGTGGATCAGGAGTGGCTCGCCCACGTAGATGTTCGTGTAGCCGGCCGTGAACGCCGCCGCACACAGCTTCACGTCGTTGAACGCGACCCTGAGGACGGTGTCGAAGCCGCCCAGTGCAGCGAACACGGACCGCTTCATTGCCATGCAGGCGCCGGTCACGGACGTCATCTCGCGGGTGACGTCGATTTCGGCCGCGCGGTCACCCTCGATGTTCGACATCCTGTGCGCGCCGACGCCTTGGATGCCTAGCACCACCCCGCCGTGCTGCACCATGCAGTCCGGGTAGAGGAGTTGCGCGCCGACGACCCCGACCTCGGGCCGTTTGGCATGGTGGACCAGCTTCGCCAGCCAGTCCCGCCTGTTCACTGTCGTGTCGTTGTTCAGGAAGACGAGGATCTCGCCCCGGGCCTTCTCGGCGCCGTCGTTGCAGATCGCCGCGAAATTGAAGGAGCCGGGCGACGCCACAATGGTCGTACCCGAGCGGCACTGCAATTCGGCCAAGTATCGGGCGGTGCCACTCTCCGTGGAGCCGTTGTCGACGATCAGGAGCTCGATCCGCTCGGCGGGATAGTCCGTCGCCTCGACGATGCTGTCGACGCAGTTCCGCAGGAGTTCGACCCGGTCCCGGATCGGGATGATGACCGTCACGCCGGGCAGATCGGCGCCCTGCGTTGGGACGATGTCGGGGGGCAGCCGTGACGCGGGTGCCGGTTCGTAAAAGACGTCCGTTCGGTCCGACCGAGTGTCCGGGCGGCCGAATAGCAGGAACGGGACGCGCGCGACCCGGCCCGGGTCGAGGGCCAGGAGGTAGGACGCGAAGGCTCGGTCCGGTTCGCCGTCGGCCGCCTGGGCGACAGCGGCCGCTAAGCGCGTGCGCGCGTCGCCGACGACCGCCGCGATCATCGGGCCCGCGTAGGGCAGCCTACGCATGAACTCGGGCGACATGGCGGGCTTGAACACCGGCCGCGCCCGGGTTCCGGCCTCGTCGACATGGTCGTGGTCGGCGTAGGCGGCATCGGCCGACCGGCGGGCCAGGGTTGCGACCAAACCGTAGGCGGAATGCGGTCGCACCAGCGTGGCACCGCCGCAAAGCAGCACTACCGTCCCGGCCGCGCAATCCGCGAGAGCCTCGGACGGTTCGACGCAGCACGCTCGTGCCTGCCCGGCGATGCGAGCCACGCAGGTCGCCCACACATCAGCGGGGATCCCGGCGCCGCGTACGAACCGGACGGTCACGTCGACGCCGATCTGTCCGTCCCAGGCGTCGAGCACACGATCGATCGCAGGCACCGCCTCGGTATCCAGGACGTGGACCGCGACGACAGACGCGGTGAGGCGCGCCCCATCTTGGCGGATCCAGCGGATGTCCTCGTCGCTCAACCGGTCGAACGCGTCTATCCAGCGCTGATACCTCGACGGGCCGCGCGTCAGGTATCCGAGCGAGCGGCCGAATCGGATGTAGTCCGCCAGGGGGGACCGGCTCCGTTCAAGGTAATCCGGGTAGAGGGTCCGGTAGAAGTCGCTGTCGAAGGCCGGGCCTGGATCACGCAGCTCGGCGGCACCGTGCCGGACGAAGTGGCGGATCGGGTTCCAGCCCGACGCGGCGACGTCGCGGTTGGCTCTGAGGTACCAGGCTTCGTCGAAGAGGTCGGTGCGGGCGAGAAGATATTCGAGCGATTCGTCGTCGTCCGAGTGCCAATCTTCGTCCCGCTCGACCAGGTCGAGTCGCGCCATGTCCAGAAAGGCGAGCCTCATGTCCTCGCGTTCGAGACGGGGATGCTTCTGGAGGAACTTGGCCGGGTTGACATGCGGTGAGGGCTGCCTGAGTTCCGTGAAGCCGTGCTTCGCGAAATGCACCACGCTGCCGCCTGGAAAGCCCCGGACATCCGAATAGCGCCAGAGATACCAATCCTCGTCCAGCAGGCCGGTCTCGGCTAGGGCACGGACGATGTCTGGGTCGACTGCCGGGCCAGCTGAATTCCTTTCGTCGCCTAGCAGCCCGGTCTCGGCTACGGAACGGGCGATGTTTGGGCCGGCTGCCGGGCCAACTGAATTTATGGCCTTCTTGGGTCGCCAAGAGAACATGATATTCCGAATCGAACGTTTTAGATCGGTAAATTCGGTGAGTGACATCACAGCTGTGCTGAAGAAGACAGGTCACTCAACGCTTGGAAACGTCCTTCCACACAGGCGGTTCCCGCCACGCAGACAGTGGCTGCGGGGTGGTTCGGTCCGAGTTCCGCGTGCGACCGGCGTGTCCGGATAGCCTCATATCCGAACTTCAACGCGCCGGCCGACCGAGGCGCCTTCCCGAGCCGCAGCATCCTCTTTAACGTGTTAATAAGAGATCGGGAGCGGCGGATGCGTGGAGTTCGGACGAGGGGGCGTGACCGGACATGTCGCCGGGAGATCGCCGCGGCGCTCGTGTTGCTCATAGCCCTGCTGCCCGCGGCCGCCCAAGCTCAGACCCGGGCGTTGCCGCGCACAGGCGGGAATACGGTCCTCAGTCGCGTCAAGTTGACGGTGAACAAGTCCCAGACAATCAGGGTCGCCACGGCATTCGCGGACCTGCTCGTCGGTTCCTCCGAGATCGCCGACATCGTCCCGATCAGCGACAAGACCGTCTATCTCCTGGGGAAACGGATTGGCACCACGAATGTGTCGCTGATCGACGCCGACAAGCGCCTCGTCGGGCTCATCGACATCGAGGTCCAGCCCGACGTCCTGGCCATTGGCGCGCAAGTGCGCCAGAGCACGGGCGAGGGCGGTCTCAAGGTGGAGAACCAGGGCGAGCGGGTCCTCCTCACCGGCATCGCGCGCGATGCACCGACCGTCGACCGCGCCATGCAGGTCGCGCCGCCCGGCACCGTCAACCTGACGCAGGTGCGCTCGCCCCAGCAGGTCATGCTCAAGGTCCGGTTCGTCGAGGTGAACCGCAACGCGGGCCGGGAGCTCGGGGCGCGGTTCGAGTTCGGCAGCCGCAATACGCTGGCGACGACCGGCACGTTCGGCGTTACGACGCCGGTGTCGAGCCGGGGTCAGCAAGGCGGCCTCCTATCCGGGGCGATCGGCACCGCGATCAGGGCCGCCACCTCGGGCGGCGTGCCGTTTGCGTCCGTCGTCCAGTCCTTTACGGGAAGCTCTGGGCAGCTCGATCTCTTCATCAACGCGCTGGAGACGAAAGGCCTCCTGCGCCGGCTGGCCGAACCGAACCTCATCGCCCTTTCGGGCGACCGGGCAGAGTTCCTGGCGGGTGGCGAGATCCCAATCCCGATCGCCAATCAGACCTCCAACGGCTCGCCGCAGATCACGGTGTCCTACAAGGAATTCGGCGTCAAACTGTCGTTCCTGCCGACCGTCCTCCGGAACGGCCGGATCCACCTGCAGCTGGAACCGGAGGTGAGCGACATCGATCCGACGCTCGCGGTCGCGGTCGGCGGGGGCGTGTCGGTTCCAGGACTGACCAAGCGGCGGGCCAAGACGAACGTCGAGCTGCGGGACGGCCAGAGCTTCGCGATCGCCGGCCTGCTGCAGAGCCAATCGACCCGCTCGATCGATCAATTGCCTTGGCTCGGATCGATCCCGGTTCTTGGCGCCCTGTTCCGCAGCACCGCGTTCCAGGAACGCGAGACGGAGCTCGTGGTAATCGTCACGCCGGCACTCGTGCGGCCGACGAAGCCCGGGCAAGCCCTTGCCTCGCCCCTCGACACGACCTTACCGGCAAACGACGTCGACCTCTTCGTCGATGGCCGCACGGAGGTGACGCGCGAGCCCCGCGCCTTCGTGACTTCCCGGGGAACGGCCGCCGCGCCCTACGGTCACATCCTGCCGGATGCGCGCGACGGGACCCCGACTGCCAGCCGTGGGAGAATCGTGAAGTGACGCGGACCGGAGCCGTGGCCCTGAGATGGATCGTCCTCGTGCCGGTCGCCCTCGCCTGCGCGTCGTGCACCGAGTACCTGGCGCGTCGCGATACGCTGTCGGCCGGGTCGGGCGACGCCGTCCAGGCGAACATCGCCAAGCACGTGATCGATCCATGGCCCCGCGTCTCCCAGCGTGACGATACCGAGATGAACGGGGAGAGGCTCCAGCGCGCGATTGAACGCTACCGCAACCCGTCGAGCGGCGGCGCTTCGTCGTCGGCGACCGCTGGGGCCGTCCTGTCGGCTGTGCCGCCGACCAGGTAACCGCCATGCGGGCGTCCCCCGTAGCCGGATCGGGGCCAGTCCCCTGCTGATCGCGGGTGCGGTCACGCTGATCCTGATCGGGGTCGTGATCGAGGACATGCGCCGCTTCCGGATCCGGAACGTCGCCGTGCTGGCCCTGGTCGCCGCGTTCGGACTGGACTGCGTCTTGGGCGGTACTACTGGGCGGCTTCTCCCTCACGGACTGTTCGCGGCGGTCGGGCTGCTGCTACTCGGCGCCGCCTTCGCGCTGGGCATGATGGGGGGCGGTGACGCGAAGCTCCTCATGGCGGCCTTGCTCTGGTTCGGCCCGGAGGGGTCGCTGCCCTTCGCAGTCGTGCTGTTCGCCAGCACCCTCGGCTACGGTTTGGGGGCCTGGCTCGGCTGGCTGCCCAGTCGCCTGCGTGCGGGCCGCATGGTCATCCCGTTCGGGCCCAGCATCGCGACGGCCTGGATCGCGATCCTGGCCCTAACGACGAGGCCGTGATTATCCCTGGGGCTCTGGCAGGGGAGCTGGGAGGGTGTATTGCGGCCCAGGTGTGGTAAAGAGAAAGTCACTTCGCGCTGGTCGCGCGCGCCGGTCCGATCGCAGTCTCAGGGAAGGAATCGAAGATGAAGGTCATTTTACGCCGATTTTGCCAGGACGAAGGTGGCGCCGCCATGGTCGAATACGCGCTGCTGGTCGCCCTGATCGCGCTTGTGGCGATCGTCGGGGTGTCCGCCACCGGGACGAGCATCAACGCGCAGTTCGCCAAGATCAGCTGCAAGATCGCGACCCCGACGGCAGCCTGCGACCAGTGAGGTTCGCGACCAGAACGTCCCTGATCGTCGCGCTGCTCGCCGGCTTGATCGCGGTGTTTCTGGTGCGCGGCGTCCTCCAGAACATCGCGGCGTCGTCGGACGCTGCAGGCCGGAGCGGGACGATCGTGGTGACACGCCAACCTGTGGCGTTTGGCGCTCCCCTGTCTGCGGACAACCTGCGGGAGGTGCCGTGGCGGTCCGCGGACCCGCTTGAGGGGTCCTTTGCGACGATCCGCGACGTCCTGAAGGACGGGCGCCGTCTCGCGCTTGTGTCGCTGCAGCGCAACGAGCCGGTGCTCGCCACCCGCATCACGGCCCCCAACCAGAGAGCAACGCTCTCCACGCAGATCGACCAGGGCATGCGGGCCGTGACGATCCGGGTCGACGAAGTCCGCGGCGTCGCGGGCTTCGTGCTCCCCGGCGACCGGGTTGACCTGATCCTCACGCGGGGCGAAGGGGCCGGACAGGAGGTCGCCGCCTATGCCGACGTCCTGCTCCAGAGCACCAAGGTCCTGGCGGTCGACCAGTTGTCGGACGACCGTCAGGAAAAGCCCGCCATCGCCCGGGCCGTTACGCTCGAGCTGACCGGGCAGCAGGCCCAGAAGGTCATCCTGGCCCAAGGGATCGGGCGCCTGTCGCTCGCTTTGAGGCAGGCGAACGGCGCGGTCGAGGACGACCCGGTCCGCGTAACTGCGGACGACCTAGGGCTGTCGGCGGCGGGCTCGCGCGACCGGCTCGCCGACATCGAGGCCAAGCTTGGTGCGTTCGCGACCTCGGTCGAGACCGCCCGGGCGGCCACGGACCGGAAACTATCGGATTTCGAAACCCGGATGCGAGGCGAGATGCTGCGCACGCCTGCTCAGACACCGCTGATGGCCACACCGCCCCAGAGCCGACCGGCCAGCACGGAGTCGGTGGTGACGGTGACCCGCAACGGATCCAAGAGGGAAAGCTATAACGTCGCAGCGGAGCGCTGACCGGCGGGTGCGGCGGCGTTGCGACAACCTCCACGCCCGGTGGCGTCGAGGGGCGGCATGGGTAAGGGATCAGACGGCGTGCAATGCTTCATCGTCGGCCAGGGCTATGAGGGCGCGAGGGAGTTGGAGGCTGTCGTGCAGGAATTCGGCCCGTCGCCCGTGACGGTGTCGAGCCTGGCCCAACTCAGGGCCGACGACCGCTTCGTGGCGGCCGCCCATGCGCTCGTCCTAATCGCCGTGACCGGACCCGGTTCCGTTGAAGTTGCGGCCACGATCGCGTTTGTCCAGGAGCAGGCCGGCCGGGTCTTCTTGGTCTGCCTGGCCGAGACGATCTCCCCGGAGGATTACAAGCGCCTCGTCCGGACGGGGTCCGCCGACTGGATGCCCTGGACCGACTACCGGGACGAATTGAGGAGCCTCGTGGCGCGGTTGGACGCGGCAGGAGCCCGCACCGGCTCGGCCAAGATCATCGGCTTCCTGCCCAGCAAGGGCGGGGTCGGCAACACGACCCTGGCGATCGAGACCGCGATCCACCTGTCGATCAGTCGCAAACGGCGCAACGCCCGAATCGCCCTCTTGGAACTCAATGTCCAGGGCGGCACGGTCGCGGACGCGCTCGACGTCGAAGCCCGCTTCGATCTGTCCGAGATCGTGGAGCGGCCCGATCGCCTGGACGAACAGCTCGTGGACGTCTTCACCAGCAAGCACTCGAAGGGGCTGGATGTCTTCGCGATCCCGATGCGTCGGATCGGGATCGACACGGTCAAGCCGGAGACCATCTTCACGTTCATTGACGCGATTTCGGCCCGCTACGACGCGCTCCTGTTCGACCTGCCGGCCTATTGGCTCTCCTGGACGGACGCCCTGCTGCGGGGCTCCGACGTCGTGGTGGTCACGGGCGGCGACAGCGTGCCGGCCTTGCGAAAGCTGGCCGGGAGCCTTGCCCATCTTGAGAGCGTGTCGGTCCCGGCCGGCAAGGTGGCGGCCGCCGTAGTCCGCACAGATACGGACGTGTTCGGGCGCGTCGCCCGCCGGGCCCTGATCGAGCGCGCGCTCGGTGCCCGGCGGGTGTTCTGCGTGCGCCGCGACGATGTCTCCGCGGCCGAGGCACTCGACGTCGGCCAGTCGATCCTGGAACTCGCACCCAACGCGCGGGTCAGCCGCGACCTGCGGCAGGTGGCGGATTGGGTCGACCAGGTGGCGACGGTCGTCCCGGTCGTGCGGTCCGTCTCAGCCGGCGTGGGAGCGGCGTCGTGAAGCCGGGCCTGTCCGACCGGTGGCGGATGCCGCAGCCGCCCGCATCGTCCCGCCAGGACGACAGACCCGCGGAGCGCGTCGAGCCGCCCGAGGCCGCCGCAAATGCTGCGCTGATCGACGCGAAGGTCAAGCTGCACGGCCGGATCATCGACGAGTTCAATCTCTCCCTCATCGACAGGATCTCGCCCGAGGACCTGGCCCGGCAAGTCGGCCGGTTCGTGGCCGAACATGCCCTTCGCGAGCGGCTGGCGCTGAATCAGCGTGAGCTCGAAGCCTTCTCGGCCGAGGTCCTCGACGAGATGGTGGGTCTCGGGCCGATCGAGCCGCTGCTCAAGGATCCGACCGTCACGGACATCCTGGTGAACGCCCACATGTCCGTCTACGTCGAGCGCAACGGACAGCTCGAACTCAGCCCGGTCCGGTTCAAGGACGAGGCGCATCTCTTGCGAATCGTCAACAAGATGGTCGCGTCGGTTGGCCGACGGGTCGACGAATCCTCGCCCATGGTGGATGCGCGGCTCCCGGACGGGTCCCGCGTCAACGTCGCGATCCGTCCGGTGGCGGTCGACGGCCCTCTCGTGTCGATCCGAAAGTTCTCCAAGCGGCCGATCTCCATGGATCGCCTCGTCGAACTCGGCACGCTGCGCCCGATCATGGCCGACCTGCTGGAGGCGGCCGTCCGGGGTCGGGTTTCCCTGATCGTGTCCGGCGGGACCGGCTCCGGCAAGACCACAATGCTGAACGCCCTGTCGTCCTACATCACGCCCCGGGAGCGCCTGATCACGATCGAGGACGCGGCCGAACTGCAACTGCAGCAACCGCACGTCGCTCGCCTCGAGACACGTCCGCCGAGCGTCGAGGGCCAGGGCGAGATCCGCCAGCGCGAACTCTTGAAGAACGCGCTCCGGATGCGTCCCGATCGCATCATCCTGGGCGAGTGTCGCGGCGAGGAGGCCTTCGACATGCTCCAGGCCATGAATACCGGGCACGAAGGGTCGATGACGACCGTGCACGCGAACACCCCGCGCGACGCCCTGAGCCGCATCGAGCAGATGATCGGCATGTCAGCGGCCTCGATGTCGGCGGCCTCGATCCGCAGCCAGATCGCCTCGGGGATCCAACTCGTCCTGCAACTGCAGCGGATGTCGGACGGACGCCGCCGCGCGACGAGTATCGCGGAGGTGACCGGGATGGAGGGCGACGTCATCCAGATGCAGGAGATCTACCGGTTCGTACGTGAAGGCGTCGACGACGGCGACCAGGTCGTCGGCCAGTACCGCGCGACCGGCCTCCGTCCCCGCTTCATGACCGACCTGAAAGCGAAGGGCATCGATTTGCCCGCTCAGGCCTTCGATCCGCGCGTCACGCTCTGAGACCTGGCTATGAGCGAGCCCTGGGTGCTCTACGTCCTGCTCTTCTTGCTCGTCGCAGTGGCAGCGTACGGGGTGCAGCAGGGGTTCGGACGCGCGGCCACGAGCAATCGGCAGAAGCGCCGCCGCCTCGACTCGCTGTCGGTCGCCGCCGCGCCTGAGCCGTCGGACACGCTGCGCCGTCGCACGCGCCGCCTCGGTGGGTCGGCGCCTGCCAGGAGGCTCGCCAGGCTGGTCGTGCAATCGGGCCTGACGCTGTCGGGTCCGACCTGGGCGCTGATTGGGCTGGGTCTCGTGATCGCGCTGTTCCTGCTTCTTCCGGTGGTCGACAGGAGTCTCCGGCTCGTCGCCGCGATCCTCGGCGCGGCGTTGCTGGCCTGGCTCTGGCTGCGCATCCAGCGGGCCCGCCGGATGGCTCGGTTCGGCGAGCAGCTGCCCGAGGTCATCGACGTCATCGTGAGGAGCCTGCGGGCGGGGCATCCCCTCGCGGTGTCGCTCACGCTGGTCGCGAGGGAGATGCCGGAGCCGGCCGGCCCTGAATTCACGCTCGTGGTCGACGAGGTGAATTACGGCCGGAGCCTCACGGACGCGATGGAGACGATGTACCAGCGCGTCGGCTACCCCGAGCTCCGGTTCTTCGTGGCCGCCATTGCGATCGCCCACCAGACCGGCGGCAATCTCGGGGAGATCCTGTCCCGCCTGTCCCGGTTGCTGCGCGACCGCTTCCGTCTCGCCCGTCGCATCCGTGCGCTCTCGGCGGAGGGCCGCTTCAGCGGCTATGCGCTCAGCGCGATGCCGGTCGCGCTGTTCGGGCTCATCAACGTAGTCAGCGCGTCGTACTACGCCGATTTCTGGGCGAGCCCGTCCTCGGTGCCGGTCGTGTCGGTCTGTCTCGCGCTGCTCGTGGTCGGCAACCTGATCATCTACCGCCTCGTGAACTTCAGGGTCTGACCGATGGGCGGGAGCGTCGTCATCCTGTCCGTGGTCAGCACCCTGGTCTTCGCCAGCGCGATGCTGCTCGTTCTGTGGGGGATGGGCGCAGTGGACCGCAGGGAGCGGGTCCGCCGCCGGCACAAGGCCCTGGTCGCGCAGGAGGGCGGCGGCGCGCCGCTTGACTCCGCCCCGAGCGCGAGCGCCCTCGACCCGGCCCGCCTCGGCCTGGGCCCGGACGCCCAGCGCGCGATCCGCCCCGAACTCATCCAGGCCGGGTTCTTCGGCGTCTCGGCGGTCACCGTCTATGCGGCCGCAAGGCTGGCACTCCTGGTGGCCTTGCCGGTGGTGGGGAGCGCGGTCGTCCCGGCGTTCGGCGGAACCTGGGGCGTGACCGAGCGGATCGCGCTCGCGCTCGCCATGGCGGCTATCGCGTATGTGCTGCCGCGCGTTTATCTCAGTCGGCGCCGCCGTCGCCTCGAGAGGGAGTACTGGCAGACCTTCCCGGACTTCATCGACATGCTTGTGGTGTGCATCAATTCCGGGCTGAGCTTGGAGGCCGCCCTGGACCGCGCCGCGCGGGAGCTGGGCGAGTCCGACCAGGCCTTTCGGGCCAATCTCGATCTCATGGCCGGCGAGATGAGGGCCGGCAAGAGCACGCCGGACGCGTTGCGGGCGCTAGCGGATCGCCTGGGTCTGCGCGAGGCGCGCTCCTTCGCGGCCCTCCTGCGTCAGACGATCGAGCTCGGAACGGACGTCGCCCGGGCGCTAACGACGTTCTCGGACGAGATGCGCGACAAGCGCATGTCTCGCGCGGAGGAGACGGCGGCCGCGCTGCCGCCGAAACTGACCCTTCCGCTGGGATTGTTCATTTTCCCGGTCGTGCTCATCGCCATTCTGGCGCCGGCCGTGCTCAAGGTCCTAAGCGTCGTGGGGCGCTGACATGAGCGGAGCCCCCGAGACACCCGGCCAGTCCTGCCGAACCTGGCTCGCGCGTTGGTGCGGGCAGGAGGAGGGCGCGGCGATCCTCGAATTCGCCCTCGTACTGCCCATCCTGACCGCCCTCATGGCAGGCTCGTTCGAACTCGGTCGCGCCCTCCTGATCCGGCACGCGATGGCGGATGCGGTGCGGGGCGGCGCGCGCTATCTGGCCCGGGTGCCGGATCCGACATGCAGCGCCGAGTGCTCGCTGGGTGCGGCCCGGGCCGTCTCGGAGACGCGCGACCAAATCGTCGGCGCGACCGGCCTCGCGCCCGCCGCCATCCGGGTCACGCCGACCTTCGATCCCGGGGCGCGAATTGTCACGATGCGGGCCGACGTCCGGTTCAGGTTCGATCTCCTGCGGATCGTCGGCTTCAGGCCGGGCGTCACGCTCGTGGCGATCCATGAGGAGCCGCGCATTGCGGACTGAACTCGCCCGCCACGAAGGCGGCGCGGCGCTCATTGAGGCCGCGCTGCTGCTCCCGGTGCTGCTGCTCCTGCTGTTCGGGTTGATAGAGATCAGCCTCTACGGGTGGACGTCCGGCCTGTCCGCCAAGGCGGTCCAGCTCGGTGTGCGGAGGGCCGTCCTGTCCGACGCGGTGGCGGTCGGGCCCGGGCTCGACCCGGCCGAGAGCGCAACCTACTGGGACGGCCTCCCGCCCGGCCGACGGTGCTTCCCGGAGCCCGGCGGCGTCAGCGCCTGTCCTGTCTTCTCGGTTGTGTGCGACGTAGCCGACGGCTGCCGCTGCACGGGCAGCCCCTGCCGATTCAGGTTTTCGGCCGCGCGCCTCGCACCCATCCTGGCCGCCATGCGGGCCGTGATGCCGGATCTGAATCCCGAGAACATCCGTGTGTCCTATGCGACGAACGGGCTCGGCTACGTGCAGCGGCCGGTCCCGGTGCCGGTCGATGTCGGCGTGACTCTCGTGAGGGTCGCCTACCGCCCGCTTCTGCTCGGACAGCTTCTGGGCAACACGCTGCCGATCCGCGCCTCGGCCAGATTGCCGGGCGAGAGCTTGGCGACCCGGTGAGACGGTCGGCGGGACGCCTCCGCGGCTTCGGCCGCGGGTTCCGGCGGGACGAATCCGGGTTCGTCCTGGTCTTCCTGGCGGTCGCCGTCCCCGCCCTGATTGGCCTCGTAGCACTGGCGCTCGACGGTGTGCGCTTCCTCACCCTCGACACCGAACTCGCCCAGATGGCGGATGCGGCGGCGCTCGCGGCCGCGAGCCGTCTCGACCGCTCTACCGGAGCGATCCCGCGGGCCCGCGAGGCCGCGTTGGCGCTCACGAACGGTCCGGCGCCAGACCGACCCGGGGCCCGCCTGCGGTTCCGGTTCGCGGCCGGCCTCGACCCCTTGCGCGGCAGCGCGACCTACACCCTATCCGACGATGCGGGCGCGGAAGCGGCCTTCGTCGAGGTTACGACTGCGGAAACGTCGCTGACTGTCAGCCTGCTGCAGATCGTGGGTGTGCGCGCGACGCCGATCCGTAGGCGGGCGATCGCTGAGTCGCAGCATTACGCTTGCGACGTCACACCGCTCGTTCTCTGCCAGGCTGACCCGGGTGCCTTCGTGGCAACTGCACGGCCCGGACGCCAATACCTCCTGCGCATGGACGGCAACCTCGTCGACGGATCGGTCGCGCTGCTCGACCGTCCCGATTCGACGGGCGCGCGCGACGCGATGCGAGACCTCGCGAGCGACGAGCCGGCCTTCTGCTACGCTGACGCGGTCCGTCTCCGGACGAACGTCGCACCCCTTGAGTTCGACGAGGCCGTGAACGTCCGGTTCGACCGCTATGCGGGCCGGACCGGACCGATTCCGGCCGACATTGCCTTCTATCCGCCGGCACCGAACGTCATCCAGGGGAGACATCTGGATACGTGCCAGTCCGTACCGCAGGGCGGGGAGATCTGGCCGCCCTACAGCCTCCCGCGAGACCAGGCCTATCGGGGCATCACGCTCTCGGGCCTCTGGAACCAGGGCGCCACGGACTGGAGGACGAGCCCGGCGATCGGCGGCACGGGCGTCCCGTTCGCCACGGCGCTCGACGAGTATCTGGCCTGGAATCATGCCGACAAGGGGCCCGTCGTCCAGGATCGTCTGCGCTCCGCGCCGACGCGCTACGACCTCTACTTGCGAGAACTCGGGCTGACGCGGGAGACGGATACCAGCCCCGTCGACACCCGCGGCCTCGGTCCGGCGCGCGCCACCATGCCGACGGGCGGCCCGTCGGCTGGCTCGCTCGCACTGCGCCGAGAGAACGCCATCCCGGTCTGCTACCCGGGCAGCCGGCCGGCCGTGCAGGCGCGGCGGCGACTCCTGTATCTCTCAGTCGCGGATTGCGGGGCCTTCCCGGCCACAGCCACGGCCGCCCGGTTGTCCCAACAGGTCGCGAAAGTCTTCCTGACCGAGCCGGTCGATGCGGGCGCCATGCTGGTCGAATTCGTCGGCATGATGAAGCCGACCGCCGACGACGGCAAACTCAGACACATCGTCCAACTGGTAGGAGCCGAGTGAAACCCGAAGGGGCAACATGCCGCGGGACCGCCGATATACCGAACGCGATCAAGCGGCTACTTCGGGCATTGCACGGAGCCAGGCGCCCTGTCCGAACCGGACAGTCGCGAAGACGATGTTCCACTGGTGACCGGACGCGAATTATGGCATCCCGCCACGATTGGGCCGTTCGCCGGTCCGCACCATCTTGATGTTGTTCAGCAGGACCGGGTTGGCCGGGTACAGGCCGAGCGCGCGCTGGAAGCGGGAGAGCGCGCGAGCCCGATCTCCGCGTAGGAAATAGGAATATCCGACGTTGTTCTGGATAGTTAGGGTCTCGCCGTTCAGCCTTATCGCCTGCGCGTAAGCCCTGTCCGCCAGGTCGAACCGCCCCAGACTGTCGTAGGCCGCCGCCAACCCGATCCAGGACGCGGCATCGTCGCCGTTCTGCTCGACGGCCTCCCGGAAATGGCGCTCGGCAAGGCCGCTGTTGCCCGCTTCGAGGTCCTGCGTCCCGAGTCGGTTCAACTCGTTCGAGGCCAGGGTCGCCGTCTCAATCGCCACCGGGAACGACGCGTTCGGGCCGAGCGGAGACTGGCAGCCCGCCAGGAGCAGGATGGCCCCGACGGTCGCGGCGCGGCGCGAGGCGCCCAGCAGCGGGCGCACGGCTGATGCGAGCCTCGCCCGGAGGGCCGGCCTTGCCGCCCTCATCCGATCGGTCTGCGACGCATGCACTCGAAAGCTCCAACCCCTATTCGGCGCGCCCGAGACTGGCACGACCGCAGGCGGTGAGGAAATGACCAATCACGGCGCTGTCATGGCGTTCGAACGAAAGCACTACGCGATAGGGCTGCAAGCGGTTGAAAGAGACCGGATCGCGCCCGAAGGCCACCACGATCTCGAGACCGGGGGGGCGACGCTCGAGCATGTGGCCGATTGCGAACACCGCGTCGAACGGAAAGGACTCGGTCCGGCCGATTGTGAGGCTCGAGGGGTCGGCCAGCGCGAAGCGGGAGACGAGCGCCCCGGCCTGTCGGTCGGGCACGCCGGCCGGTCGGAGGAGCATGGAGCCCGTAGTTTGGCCGGCCCCGGCGATCGGGTGGGGAAAAGAGAGGCGCACGCGTCGATCCTGCCCCGAGCAGGACAACAGCCAGGCGACCTCGTCGCCGCGCGCGCCGGCTGAGCCGCCCGTACCGGCCGGGCCGACGGGCGCCCGCAACACGGCCACGTCGCCCCCGAAGGTCTCGTACACCCAACCCCGGCCACCGGCCCGAAAGGTCACGTCGTGGCCAGCGACCGGCTGGGCGGCCAGGACAACGACGACAGACGGGAGGAGCCTCGACGGGAGCGCCCACCACCGCGCCATTTGTCAGTGAGCCGACGGGAGAGCCCCGTCCGGTTCGGGGGAGTGTCCGCCCAGCGTGTCCCGGATGGCGCCCAGGAACGACAGATGCGAGACCAGGGCGGCGACCGAAGACGCCGCCAGCATGACTACCACCATGAGCGTGTCGAGACCCTGCTCCAGCGCGAGCCCCGGCAGCGAGACTGAACGGGAGGTTCGCGTTCCCATCCATGCAGTGTAGGCCAGCGCGACCGCGACCGCGAAGCTGACATTGGCAAAGGCCGCCACCACGAAGCGTTGACCCGCCCACCGTGCGGCGACGATTGCCCCCAGGACCAGGATCGAGACCGCGAGGGCGTTCGGATGAAACAGCATTCTGAGCGGCGACGCCGCGATGCGGGCGTGCTCGAACACACGGAATACGTGGATGTTCAGAAACCACGCGAAGGCGGACCCGGGATACGCCGCCAGGAGCCTGCACCCGGCCTCGGACAGGGCGAACAGGCCGACGATGGTCAGAGATCCCAACGTCTGGCAAGTCAAGGATCGCTGCATCGCGAGAGGATGCGGGGCACTAGGATAAAGCCCAGTTAAGCCCGGCCCCGTCCGTCCGCGGTGCGCTCTCCTCCAGCAACGCTGGCCCGGTGCGGCGATGCGCTCTTATTCGGTGCACGCCCGACGCGCCGTTTCCGCGCCGCATCATGCAGCGACGGGGACTTCATCGTCGGCTTGCCGACTGCCCCATCAAAGCCTGGGATCAAACAGCTAGAGCGATTTCCCCGCGAGTTGAAGGCGCGGCTTGCCGCCCTTCTGTCACAGCATCGATCACGACAGAAGCATGACCCCGGTCACCAGGCTCCACCAGTCATCCTCGCTCCCTCACCCCAATGACAGAAAGTGTCCAGCTGGCATCGACGGCCGCCAGGACACGAGACATGCGCCTAGAGTGGGGCGAGCTGGACCAAAGGACAGCGGTCGCGGTATTCGGGCTGGCCTCCCTCACGGACAACCACGATCAGCTCCGACGCCACCTCACTGACTTCGTCTCGGCTTACAACTTCGGCAGTCGTCTGAAAGACACTTATGCCTGCAGCGTCATGGGATCAGCTGTCTGCCGAAGGTCGACGGCGACAAGCCCTACAAGCGCGAGTTCAAGAGCTATCCGAACGGCTATTTCCATACCGACATCGCCGAGGTCCGAGGAGGGCAGCTCCACCTCTTCGTCGTTATCGGCCGCACGTCGAATTTCGCCTCCGTTGAGCTGCACGAGAAGCGACGACGCGGGTCTCGGCCAACATCCTGCGTCATCTCCTCGAAGCCGTGCCCTACAAGCTGGACGCCCTTAAGAACCTCGCGATTTCGGCGTGGCCGTGATTCACTGACGAGTGTCGGCGCGGTGGCTGGGCGATGCGGAATTAGGCAGGGTTCTTCGTGTTGGTGAACGTCTGAAGGAGCTCTCGGCGAAGGGCAACGATCTCGAACGGCCATCCGCGCGGCCGGAGACCCTTCGACGGATGATCCCATCCTCGGGATTGCGGGGCTTCTCGTCGCGAGACCGCACGGCGTCGATCTGATCCTGCACTTCGGTCCCGGACCGGTCGTTCTCCGGGGCTTGGCCTTGATCCGCCTCCTGCTGCACCCGCCCGCAGGGAGGTCGCGTTCCGCGACATCATGTCCAGTTGCTCCGCCGTCGCGAAGTAGCGCCGCGTGCGGTTAGGGCGGCCATCCGGTGTCTGCTGGTCCTTTCCCCTCAGAACCGGCCATAATGGTCGGGGGTCGGTGAGGAACAGGACGGTGACGTTGGCCAGTTCGTCCAATTGCTAGTCGTAGGTCTTGGGTTGGATGACTGTCAAACTCGGGTCGAGGAGCCGGACAGTTCGAGCGGGCGCGCGTGCTTGATCCTGCAACCCCGTGAACCTGAACAATATTCTCCTGCTCAAGTCGAAGAGAGGGCCACCTGGGCTGCGCCGCTTTGAGCGTCCTCCGTGCGCCGACGCTGATGATGCGAACCATTGAAACTTTTGCAGACGAAATTCGTATACCATCTGACGGCTAGGACGCTTCAGAATGGACCGCGACCGTCCCGTCGAGCGAGGGCCGATCGAGTTTTCATGAAACGGTGGCGTCAGCCGACATTTCATCGGACATCTTGACTCGACCAAGTCGACTCGGGGGCGTAGCCTATTCCCGGTCGGGTATAAATCCGACGATGGGTGACGAGGACCACTCTTCAAGAACACCGTCTCTTATCCGTACTCTACCGTACCAATCGGAAGCGATGATCCTTGGCCGGTTAGGGTGGACAAGCCGAAAAATGCTGCTTATCACCCTCCCCGTGTTGGCATCGAGCTGACTTGCCTGTGCAGGGCGGAACTGTGGAGACGATCATGAGAGATTTGATTTTTAATCCGAAGCCCGACTCCAAGGAAGGCGAGGCGGCGGCTCGGCCGATCGATCTCGCCGCCGGCCGTCGCGCCTTCATCTCGACGCTGGGGCTCGGCGTCGTCGGCGCCGCCCTCTTCAGCCCGCAATCGGTCACGCCAGCCGCCGCCCAGGCGGTCACCGACAACGACATTCTCAACTTCGGGCTGAACCTCGAGTATCTGGAGGCCGAGTTCTACCTCCGGGCCTCCACAGGCCGGGGTCTCCTCGATTCCGAAGTGTCCGGCGTCGGGACGCTGGGGCCAGTCGCCGGCGGCCGGCAGGTTCCGTTCGCGTCGCAGATGGTCGCCAACATCGCGAACGAGATCGCATCGGACGAGCGGGCCCACGTCAGGACACTCCGCGGCGCTCTGGGCAGCGCCGCTGTTGCCCGGCCTGCGATCGACCTGAGCTTCTCGTTCACGCTGGCGGCCCGCGCCGCCGGCCTCATCGGCCCAACCGACACGTTCGACGCCTATGCGGACGACAACTCGTTCCTCCTCGCCGCCTTCATCTTCGAGGATGTCGGGGTCACGGCGAACCAGGGCGTGGCGCCTTTGTTCACCAGCAAGGTCAATCTCGCGGTTGGGGCGGGCATTCTCGCCGTGGAAGCCTACCACGCCGGAGCGATCCGGACGTTGTTGATAACCCGCGGCTTGTTCGCACAAGGCCAGGCCATCTCGAATCTCCGTAATGGGGCCAATCCCGGCACTAACTCGGACCAGGGTATCGGCGACGCCGTGACATCCAACATCGTCCCGGTCAACCCGCCGACCGGCCTCACCTACGCCCGTACCTTCCAGCAGGTGCTCAACATCGTATACCTGAACTCGAGCGGACGCCCGACGGGCTTCTTCCCGAACGGGACGAACGGGAACATCCGCTGATCTCCGAGCCCCCGATATCCTGACACTCGACAACGAGGCCGCGGGTTCGCCCGCGGCCTTTTTTGTCCCTGCCTCCCTCAGCTAGCTACATCGTACCCACGAGCTGCACCACGTGGTGGAGTTTGCGATAGTTGGCCGTTGGACGGACCATGCCGACGAACTCCACCAGCATTGCGCCGCGGCCGGACACCTTGCCCACATGACGCGACAGGTTCCCGGCAGTCGCCGCCTCCGGAAAGGAGCTGCAATTGGCGACCGAGAGGTAGATCACCCGCCGGCGTGTAGACGTCCTAACCGCGAGGAAGTTCGGGGCAGGAACCTCTTGTTCCGTGCGCTGCGACGCTCGCTCCATTGGGCCAAGAGCACTGCTAACGCGAGGAATGGGAAGGTTGTGAGCACAATGTGGATGTTCCGACGCTCAGCTCGCTCCAGGGGAGCCTTCGGAGCTCTTATCGGTCTCTATCGCGCCCTTACCGATCGAGATCCGGGCCAGGAGGAACTGGACTACTGGAGGTCTGCCTCACATGCCACCTCCCCTGTCGAGATCGCTCAAAGCCTCCTTGCATCCTCTCGACCGGTCCAAGCTCCGATATACGTCCCGCCGGGACATTATTACTCTCCGATCACGCCGACCGTTGAGGTCGATGGCCATATCCGCGACGTCGAGAACCGCGGGTGGGCGGATTGTGTCGCGTGAGTGCGGATCGATCGCGCGGCCATGGTACGTCTCTGGACGAATCTCGTCCCGCTCATGCCCGCTTCGCCCTTCGGGAGCAGAAGGCCGACGGCTTTCGGTATGCTTTCGACAATCCTGCCTATGCGTGGGGGGACAGAAGCGTGCTTCACGCGATGCTGCGCTACCTGCGTCCGAAGCGCATCATCGAGATTGGAAGCGGGTGGTCGTCCGCTTGCACCGTCGACACCGTGGAGCATTCGCTGGGGAAAGATTGCGCAGTCACGTTCATCGAACCGTTCCCGAGCCTGCTTCTGGAACTGATCGGGGAGGCTCAGCTCAAGACGACCATCATCGAGAGCCGTGTCCAGGACGTTCCCCTCGACGCGTTTCGCAGCTTAGAGCGAGGCGACGTGCTCTTCATCGACTCGACCCACGTGCTTCGGACGGGTAGCGACGTTTGCTACGAACTTTTTGAGGTCCTTCCTCTACTGCCGCCGGGAGTTGTGGTCCACTTCCATGATATGTTCTGGCCATTCGAATATCCGCGACGATGGGCCGTAGATGAAAATCGTTCGTGGAACGAGCTATACGCGGTACGGGCATTCCTGACATCAAACCATGAATGGCGCATCCTGATGTTCAACGATTATTTTGCTAAGCTGGAACAGTCCTTAATTGACGACACCTTCCCGCTATTCCTTAAGAACCCGGGCGGCGCCCTCTGGCTCGAGAAGGTCTGATCGTTAACGCGCGCGTCGCGACCTAATGCTGGGGCACATAGCCGAGAGCACGTTCCAATTTGAATCCGACTTCCGCGCCTTCGTCCTTGTGCGTGGTAACCAGATAGTGGCCGGTCCCATTACGTAAGCGATAAAGCGGGCGCGTGCCTGAACGCTGGACCGTATAGATCCACCCCAGCGCTCCCTCCGTTTTCTGCCCCTCACAACCCGCATCCGTCGAAGCGTAGCGACGTTGATCGACGAGACAGCGGTAAAGGATCTCGGTGTCAGGCACGCCGCCCGAAACGAGCAATTGAAAGGCGAGGCCTTCGTGATTAAAGCCTGCCGCTCGACCCTCGTCCGGGGAGGCCGTCATCAGATGGCCGCGATCAGGCCTGAAGAACCGATGGACGTCCCGGTAAGCCCCTTGTGAGCTCCCCACCGGGCAACGACCTTCGTTGCGCCCGTGATTCGGGTAGTGAACGGAGGGATCGGCGCCTGCCGCCCTCACGTCCGGATAGTAGGCAAGGTACTCCAGGGAGGTGAGTTCACGGCCACACCCCAGGCCGCGTTCCACGGTCTGTGAATAACTAAGGGCCGAGCGCAACAGGCCCAGATGACTCTCTACAGGTGCAGCCGCGTCGGGCAGATTGATGGGGACGTCCATCCTTCCGCCCGGGGACGGATGCCAATTCTGGAAAACAACGTCGGTCAGGTAGGGCCGAAGAAATGCCGTATCAACATAGAAATTGAGCACATCTTGGATGTAGTCGTGGTTAGAGGTCGTGCGCTGACCCCAGTATATGACGCCGAACCGCAACCCTCGATCCGCCAAGAATCGTCCCAGCTCGACCAGCCGCTCTCTTTCGCCCTCATCGTGCAGATTCAACCCGGTCTCGCGATTGATGTCGAGATGCAGGCCATCGAGAGCTACCTGGCTGGCCAATAGATCGCTGACCCAGGACTTCAACTCGTCTACGGAGAGCGACGGATACGGCTCGATATCGATGATCCCGATGCTGGGTTTTTGCTGCTTGACGTGCTTCATGTAATCAACTGTGCCGGCGAGAGCCGCCGCTCGCGAGACCTGACATTGAGATTTGGTCTGGATCAGGGGCTCATCGAGGTGCAACCAGCGCACCTTGGCGCCGTCCAGCTGCCCTTCGACCTTGTTGACGTAATCCACGGCAGCGCTCTTCCATACGTTGCCGTTGCACCAGCCCGGATTGGCGTCGGCTGGGGCCTTCATCACACCGGTTTCGATCGCGAGCTCCACACCGAAACCCCGCAATCGATTGAAGCCGTTACGGGCCACGAATTCCGGGAACGTATTTGGGGCGAAGTCGCTGTCGTTGAGATTGCCTGAATGAAACTTGAAAACCTGGACCCGACGATCCGCGTTCCAGTCCCTATCCATCAATGCTCGGTAATCTTCGGACTGGACATTAGGCGACAGCCAAACCTGCATCTCGCGACCGGCCGCGATCGCGACTTCATCTGACGAGAACCAGGCGAGCAGAGCCAAGCAGATCAGGGCGAGCACATTCCACCTCCGGGTGATCGAAAGCAGCCTCTAGCATGGCCGAGCCCGCCCGAGTACCAGGCGGTGCGACCCTTTACCTTCTCAGAGGCGGTTTCCAGGATGCCCTCAGGCCGATGAGACAGCGTCTGTCCTCGTCGCTTGTTGCCCATCTTCCTGTTCAGGTTGGCAGTGCCCCCCAAGCTTCTGCAGCCATATCCGCTCGTCTGCGCGCCGCGTCGTGCGCACGATCAAACGCGACTACGTCCGTGTCAGCCCGAGGCCGGATGCCGAACCGTCTTCCGGCAGCTCCCTGGCTGGATCGCTCACTACAACGAGGTTCACCCGCACCGCGCGCTCGGCTACCGTTCACCCCGCGAGTTCATCAAAGCTCGCTCCATCCGTGACCGTGTCCGGTCGTTCGGGGGCAACAACACCCGGAGGGCGAGAACTACTAAGATAACATCCAATATTAATGTCAAACAATGATTAAGGAAGTGGCGAGATCGATAATGATCGCATCAGATGCTATGGACGTGAACATTGGCAGCTTGTCTGCCGAAGTCCGACAGATTGAAGATGAGAAGATGCGGTCTCACTTTGATCGAGCAGTAGAGGTTCTGACGTGGCAAATCGCACATGACTTGATATTCCCGATTGAGAAGATGTATCCCGATCTAAACCCTTGTAGTAGCCTTCGATGTAGGCGAACAGGTCGCGTCGTGTCTCGTCCCGGGTTGCCCACCGTCGCTGGTGGACGAGTTCGACCTTCAAGGTGTGGAAGAAGCTCTCCATCGGAGCGTTGTCGTAGCAGCAGGCCGTGCGGCTCATCGACGGGATTGCCCTCATGCCGGCGAGCTGCTTGCGATAGGCCTCGGCGGCATATTGACTGCCGCGATCCGAGTGGCAGACAAGACCGGCCGCCGGCCTCGGCCGTTGCGCAGCCATCATGAGAGCGGCCGTCGTCAGCTCGGTCCGCATGTGATCGCGCATCGACCAGCCGACTACCTTGCGCGTGGCGAGATCGAGGACGACCGCGAGGTAGAGCCAACCTTCACCAGTCGGCAAATACGTAATATCGGCGAGCCAGACCCTGTTGGGCATCGAGATCGAGAACTCCTGCTTCAGGAGGTTCGGGGCGGTCGGGAGGTCGTGACGGCTGTCGGTCGTGCATGGCCGGAAACGCCGGCCCGCGAGAGCCCGGATGCCGTAGCGGCGCATCAGACGCTCCACACGCCCGCGGCTCGCCGATCGGCCTTCAGCTCGGAGAGTGGCGTGCACGCGAGGCGAACCATAGCGGCCATGATGGCCAGAATGGATCCGGCGAACATCCTGCAGAAGCTGACGGTTCGCGGCTCTTGTAGCCTGCATGGCGGGTCGTGCGCCCGTCGATGGCGGAACCCCTGACCTTGGCGGCGACGTGCGGGGCGACGTTGAGGGAGCGCAACTCGCTGACGAAGTCCTCGGCGTCGTAACCCTTGTCCGTCCCCAGCGTGATGCGGCGCAGGCGATCGGCGTGGGGCTCGATCATGTGGAGGCGGCGATACGCTCGGCGTGGCCGTCCGCCCGGGTCAGGCAGGCGTCGACGACGAGCCCGTTCCGGTTCTCCATCAGGGAATGACCGATGAAGCCGAGCCTTGCCTCGCGGCCCGCCCCCTTGCGGTAGAGCCGGGCGTCTCGGTCCGTGGTGCTCTGATAGGTGTCGTTGGTGCGGCGCTCGCCGTGAAAGTCGCTCTCCCGGTTGCGCCCCGAAGGTCGCGGGGTTCCCTGTGACCGGAGCATTCCCGACGCTGCCGGCCGTTGCAACGGTTTCTGCCGGGTCGCGACCTGGTTGGTGGCAGGCGGCGCCCCGATCCCGCCGCCCGGCGCCCTTTACAGGCGGCCGTAGACGTCCTCGATGCGCACGATGTCGTCCTCGCCCAGATAGGCGCCGGTCTGGACCTCGATCAGCTCGACCGCGATCCAGCCGGGATTCTCCAGCCGGTGCGTCTCGCCCTGCGGGATGAAGGTCGACTGGTTCTCGTAGAGCATGAAGACGCGCTCGCCGCAGGTGATGCGCGCCGAGCCCTTCACGACGATCCAGTGCTCCGCGCGGTGGCGATGCAGTTGCAGCGACAGCCGCCCGCCGGGCTTGACCGTGATGATCTTCACCTGAAAGCGCTCGCCCGTCACGATGGAGCGGTACGCGCCCCATGGCCGGTGCACCTCCGCGTGCACGGTCGCCTCGCCGAAGCCTTTCGCGCGCATGTCGTCGATGAGGCCCTTCACGTCCTGGGCGGCCGCCTTGTCGGCCACGAGCACCGCGTCCCGGGTCGCGACGACGAGCGCGTCCCGCAAGCCCAGGGTGGTCACCAGGGCCTGCTCCGACCAGACGAAGGACCCGGTCGTGTCGGCCCCGACCGCGCGACCGAGGATGACGTTGCCGCGCGCGTCGGGCGTGTGGGCCTCGTAGACCGCGTCCCAGGCGCCGAGGTCGCTCCAGTCGAGCTCCGTCGGCAGCACCGCGGTCCGCGCGCTTCCCTCGAGAAGGGCGTAGTCGATCGAGATCGACTCGGTCCGCTCGAAGGCGGCGGGATCGAGCCGGACGAAGTTCCCGTCCGACGTCGCGCCCTCGACCGCGTCGCGGACGCTGGCAAGCAGGTCCGGACGCTGCTCGACGGCCTCCGCCAGCAGCGTCTCGGGCGCGAACAGGAAGATGCCCGAGTTCCAAACGAAGTTGCCGGCCGCTACCATCCGGTGCGCCGCCGCCGCGTCGGGTTTCTCGATGAAGCGCGTGACGGTGCGCACGGGGCTGTCCGGATCGGGAATCGGGTCGGAGCCGACCTCGATATAGCCGTAGCCTGTTTCAGGCCTCGTCGGGGTGATGCCGAAGAGGCATATGGAACCGGCCCGCGCCGCCAGCGCGGCGGCCGACACCATGGCCTCGAACGCCTTCGCGTCACGCACGAGATGGTCGGCCGGCGCGAGCAGCACGAGCGAGCCCGGAGACCGCTTGGCCGCGATGAGGCTCGCGACAATGGCGACCGCAGCCGTGTTGCGGCCGAACGGCTCCAGCACGATCGGCCCGATCGCGACGCCGAGCGCGTCGACCTGGTCGGTGAGGAGGAAGCGGTGATCCTCGTGTGCGATGAAGCTCGGCGGCAGGAAGGTCGAACCCGTGACGCGGGTCACCGTGTCCTGGAGCAGCGTGTGATCGCCCACGAAGGCCTGGAACTGCTTGGGCATGCTCGATCGGGACACCGGCCAGAGCCGCGTTCCGCTGCCGCCGCACATGATGACCGGGAGGATGCCTTCCGTTTTGTCGTCGCTCTTCATCGTGGATGAACCTACCCTTGCCGCTCTTCTTCTCTCCGCCGGCATGCCGGCCGCTCGCCCCGAGAACCGCCTTCCCGGCTCATCGGCCGTCGGCATTCGTCCAGTGCCGGGTCCGGTAGCCCACCCCCGGGACAAAGGCAAAGCTGACAGGTCGGTGGACGGCTCCGTTCCGCTTCGCTATGGAACCCTCCGTTGCTGGAGCGGTGCGGTACGTTGTGGGGTCTCCAATGATGCCTAGCAGCTGGTCAACCGTCTGAACGACCGCGCGAGTAAGGACGCGGTCGAGACTGCCGAGCGTAACGCGGGCTTGCCCTCAAGCGGGCCGATGAAGCCCTCGATCAGCTAACCGAATCGTAACCGCGAGTCGGTCACCGACTCCCTCCGGCTATCGACCGCCGTGTTCGAGGTCGTCGGCCGCCTCGCCCTGGAGCGCGCGCAGACACGCGCCCAGCTCGCCGAGATGGTGCAGGCCTCACCCGGCAACGTGCAGATCGCGGGGCTGCGCAACCGCGTGGCCGCGCTCGACGAGGAGATCATGCGCGAGCTCCGCGTCCTGGCTGGCGACGACGCCTCCCTGGCGCCTCGCTACGTACGAGCGGCTCGTTCTTCACCGCGAGTTCGCGAGTCGCGCCCACACGCCGGCGCTCCACTCGCTCGACACGGCCCGCAGCGACGCCCGGCGCCAGCAGCTCTACCTCGAGCGCATCGTCGAGCCGAACGTCGCGGACGAGCCACGCTACCCGTACCGCGTCACCTGGACCTTCCTGATCTTCGCCCTGAGTCTGGCCGCCTCCCTGACGTTGCGCGTCGGCTTATCGAACACGCGCCGGGATGGTCAATATTAGCGTGGCCGAATCCCGCCGCATCGCCTGGCCGGACATCCTCGACGAGCCGCGCCGGCACGCGACCCTCCTCCCGCATTCCGATTCGATCGCGGCCGGGTGGGGCGTCGCGTCGTCCCGTTGCGTGAAGCAGGCGCCTGTCACACTGCGATCAGGGCCGCGAAGGCTAAGGCGGGAGTGCGCAGGGGCATCGGGTTGTTCCTCCAAGGTTCCGGCGCGAGACCGTTTCACACGGCGTGCTACTATGAGCGGCCCCGCCGGAGACGTGGTGAGCAGGGCGCTCGGCCCGGCGACGAGAGCGGATCTCCGCCCGGCCCCCTACGGACTGGCGCTCTTCCGCCGAAAAACCTGTGGTCTCCCGCGAAAGTCACGGCACCGAGAGCATTTATGCTTTGCTCCTGGTCTGTTCGGCTTATTCGAGGTGCGGTCTTCACACCCGCTCCTTGAGGAGCAAGAGAGGTACAGACTGAACTCTCAAAGCTTCATCCGCTCCCCCTGGCTTGCTCTGAGCTTCAAGCGCTCGGCTTCGCCTTGACGCTCGGTTACGCCCTGCCCTGTCTTGATGGCCGACAGCGCCCACCCGACCTCGGCGACCGCCTCGCGCTGCTCTGCGCGACTGACGACCCACCGTCGAACGGCTTGGCCTCGGGCTGCTGCGCTCGCAGCATCGCGCGAATCCCTTCCTGGCCGAAGCGATTCTTGACCGTGGCCGCAAAGTTCGTCAGCTCGCTCGCGACCTTCTTGTCATGCTCCGCTCCCCGCCAAGCCTCGCGGCGGCTCGTGTGGTCCTTGGGCCGCGCCGATCGCCTTCACGGCCGCCTGCGCCCCCTCCGAGAGCCACGGGATGCCGGTCGCGTCGGCCGCGAGATGCGCCTCGACGCTCGATCGATAGCCCGATTCCGCTTTCCCTTCGGCCACACCGATGTGGCGCACAGCCGGCGCGATCGCTCCCCAGACCTGCTCGGCGGTGGCGCGCTCCTCCCGCGCCACCCGGCCGGCGAGCAGGCCTGTCCGGCCTCGGAACTCGCCCAGCGTCTTCGGATCTCCCGCGACGCGCTCCGAAGCGCTCGTGTGACCCTCGCGGCCAACGAGGTCATCAAGCCGCGCCTTCGCCGCATCCGGATTGCGATAGGTCCCTTCGAGGTAGCTTCGGAGCGCCTCCCGCTCGCGCAGGATCGTTCGGTCGCTCGCGATCGCAAACGCGACGCTCGCCCGATCGAGCCCACGTCCCATGCTGTCGCTGCAGTCTGGCGAGGCGCGTGGCGGGATCAGCCACTCCGTCGGAGTCCGGGTGCCAGTCGTTGCCGCGGGCCGAGCCGCCGTGTCGGCCCGGTCGGATTGGGGCCGATCCTGGGTCTCACGCTGGGGCGCGTCAGCTGGCATCCTCTCCTCGGGCCGAAACTTGACCTCAGTGGCCGAGCGTAGGGCAGCGGGCAACTCGTCCCGCGTAGCCCACGCGACTGACGCACTCTTCACCTCGCCCCTCGCCATCTGCTGTGCGAGCTGGCCGAGGTCACGTGCCGTCTCGGTCGCCGCGAAGATCTGCGCGCTCTCGCGCTGACGCGTCAGCGCGACATAGGCCGAGGTTTGTCGCCAGTGATGGGTGTGGAGCAGGTAGGGTGTGATCGAGCGTCTTACCCTGCCCCTTGTAGATCGTGCCGGCATACCCGTGCCGAAAGCCGTCGAACTCCGACGAGCTCCAAACGACCTCTCTCCCCTCCCCGGTCGTCGCGCCATCGAGCTTCGCCCGAACCACACCCGTATCGGCGTCGATGCCCGTGATCGTGCCGGCATTGCCGTTGTAGATGCGCGCGCCTTTGAGATTGTCGGTGAACTGCACCCGGTCGCCGACCGCAAATAGCGCCTCGCCGTGCTTCGTGGCCAGGGCGTGGTCGGGCCCGAGCTCGCCCCGCTCACGCCGGACCTGACGCAGCTCGCTGTTCAAGGCATCGACATCCTTGTTAGTGTGGGCGAACATGAAACGTGAGGCGTCCGGCTGTGCCGCCGAGTCCTCCTTCCAGCGCTGAACGACCGCCGTCCGGGCCTCGTCCTGGTGCTCCGTCCAGCTGATCGCCTTGTTGCGCGCGAACGCCCGGACTGCCTCCTCGACCCGCCCCTCCGACATGTCGCGGGCGGCTTGGCGCTGCCAATCCACCTTCTGGCGGGTCACCTCGGTAATCTCGGCCGAGCCGTGCTGCGCTTTCAGCTCGGAGAACAGCCCGCCGCCAGCACGTCACCGAACAGGCCAAGGCGGACGCCACCTCCGAGTTGAGGCCCGAGCGAGCGACGCGGGTCGCCGACCGGTGCCTTCCGGCAGCCGTCGCGGTTGAGCCAGATGCGATGGACCGCCGTGATGTCCCCGTGCACGTCCGTGATGGCGGCAAGCAATGCCGGCCATGTCTGCGGCTCGTCGCCGTCCGTCTCGCGATAGTAAGCAGGCGGGGTGGAAGCGCAGGCCCCAGAGGTCATCGAGCGGCGCCGTGACCCTGCGTGCGCGCAGATACGTCTCAGCCAGGGTTCCGCGTAGGGCCGTGCCTTGTCGAACAGGCGTCGTGCCGCTTCGGACGAGTTGCGCGGTACGGGCTTACGTGGGCGAGACCCGCGCGGCTCGGGTTCGGGTCTCGACGCGGGCAGGCTCAAGAACGATCGCGCCTCGTCGAGTGTATCCCTGAGCGTCGCGCAACCGCGGTTCAGTCGGATGAGGTCGAGCAGGTGGCCGTGCTCGCCGAAATAGCCTAGCTCCGAGCCGACCGTCGCCCGGAGCTCCAGTGTCTCGGGCCAGGACCGGCGCGGCCGCCCGCCTGCCCAAGTCTAAGAGCACTATGAATGCTGCCGGAATGCAGCTTGATTCACGTCCACCGGCCTCCAGCAAACCCGGAGCGGTTCTCTCCCTCTATTGCATGCTGTTTGCGCAAGCGTCACCGTCGCCGTCAGGAGTTAGGCACGTCAATGGCATTGTACCTGGTCAGTTTTCCGATCGCCTGGCGCACCATGCCAGTACCGCGCGCGCCGAGCTGCAGAAATGGGGTGCTACGAAGCTGTGGGACGACGTTTGGATCGTTGACATGGATGCTCGACCGGAAACCTGTCTACCGGGCCTGGTTCAAAGCGAAGCCGCCGTATCGATCCCTCTTGAGGGATCCCGCCCCTTCTTCTCCATAGGGCGCGCGGCCGGAATCGCGGCGCAGCTAGTCTTCTCGGAAAAAGTTCTACCTCGCATCGTCAAGACGGACGCGCCCGGCGACGAGCTGCCGCGAATCCACTATTGTAATGAGGGACCAAGGGTCTTCGAGCCTGTGCTCGCCCGGTATCGAGAGGAAAAGGCCAAGACGGTGGTTGCGACCGACCTTTGCCGTCTTATGGCCAGCCATGGCAGCGACAAAGGTATCGGGTGGCATACGTATACGCCATTCTATGCATCTCTGTTCGCAGAGCGAAGGGGGTCAGTCGGCGCGCTTTTTGAGGTCGGGCTCGGGACCAATTTCGAAGATGTGCCATCCAACATGGGAGTTCACGGCACGCCCGGCGCTTCTTTACGCGCCTGGCGTGATTATTTTCCTGACGCCCACATCTACGGCGCCGACGTCGACAGAAGGGTCCTTTTCTCGGAAGACAGGATCAAGACCTTCTTCGTTGATCAACTCAATCCGGACACGTTCGAAGCACTTTGGTCTACCATGTCCGATGTCGTATTCGACCTGTTCATCGACGACGGGCTCCACAACTATGACGCCGCTTTCAATACGCTTACACATTCAATTCACAAGGTGAAGAACGGAGGCTTCTACGTCATCGAAGATGTGAGGATGGAAGACCTAGTGCACTGACGCTGTGGAAGGATTCACGCGCGGCATGAGGCATGCGAGTCTGGGCCATGGCTCAGACTGTCTGCATCATCCTCGATACGACTGAGAGCGCGCGGCTGGCCGCTATCGCGGGTGCTCGGTCCCGTCCGTTGAAGCACGTCCAGCGCGCCCGCATCGTCCTGCTCTCGGCCGAGCGCCTTTCCGTGCAGGAGGTGGCGCGGCGGGCGGGTGTCAGCC
>JAABUN010002654.1_pt1 | contig 30739 bp, 31 predicted proteins | sample 5559311 | NCBI WGS metagenome assembly JAABUN01 (sample SAMN10711877, study PRJNA513370) | rock metagenome | isolation source: Antarctica rocks | place: Antarctica: Victoria Land, Siegfried Peak sud | reverse complement strand
CCGCAGATCTGCGGCCACCCCTCCTGGCCGCATGGATGCGGCTACCCCTGGCCGCACGGATTGGGCCAGGGTGGCCGCACCAGTGCGGCCCAACCCAGAGGTTCTTACCGAGAAGGAACCTCCCCCCACCCCTCCAGCGGCGGCCTCCGCGCCGCTCGTGGCCGTCGGCCCAAGCCTGTCCGAAGCGGACCGTGCGCTCCTGGCGCGGTGCGGCGTCGCTGACCTGGACGGGCTCGCCGCACGCTGCCAGGAGCTCCGGCGACGGCACGGTCAGCCGGCCGCGCGCTGGGTCGCACTACGGCTGGTGGGCGTGCTGCGCGACGCCGTCGTCGTCAAGGGCTGGCCGGCGGCGGCGGCAGCCGCCGCCCTGATCGCGGTGGCGGGGGACCCGGCTACCAGGAGCCCGACGCGGCTGTCCTGCCCAGGACCCTGGTGGGACCGCACCGACACCCGCCCGGGCGCTCTGAAGCCCGACGAGGTCGCCGAGCTCGACCAGCTGGAGGTACGGCTGCGCGAGGCGGACGGCCGGCGCGTCTGGTTGCAACAGCGGGCCCGCGCCGATCTAGCCGAGCGCGGTGAGGCGCTCACCCGACTGGGCGTGGCCCGCCGCGCCTGCCAACTGCTCGACGAGGTGGAGCTCACGCCATGCTGACCGTCCCGACTGTGCAGGGTGGAAGCCACGCCGGGAGGTCGACCGCCGCCGAGCACTCCGCCCTTATCGATTGGCTGAGCGCCCACCGGCTGTCGTACTCCGTCGGCTTTCGGGTTGCCCAGCAACACCGCCGACTCGCTCACCCTCAGCGGCGTCGGTCAGGTCCTTCACGGTGCAGTAGCCGGCATCGGCGATGACCTGCTTGGCCGCACGGCCGGTGTTGCTGTTGGTCTGCTCGACCATCGGGGTCAGGCTGTGCACGTCGCTGGCGCCCGCCCACTAAGCATGATCTTGCTGTCGGGGCTGGTGAGGTTCCCCTGCGCTTTGGGCTTGGGGACCGCCGCCGCAGCAACGGCCTCGGCCCGTTCCGCGACGGTCGCGTCGTCGGCTCCCTGCGCCGGGCGAGCTCAGCGGTGTGCTCGGCTGCCGCCTGGGGCTGGGCCTCCAGCGCGGCCTTGGCCTGGCGGAGCTTGACCAGCCGGCTTTGCCTGCGGACCAGCTCGTCGGGGGCTCATCACCGAGCTTGTCCTTACCGAACCCTGCAGCACCCGGACCGCAGCGGGCCCCCGGTCCGTCGCTCGTGCCCGGCGCGAGGCCATCATGGGAAGTGCCGCCATGCTGGAAGCGGCGTGGGCATCAAACGGCGCTCCCCGCCGTGAGCACCGCCAAGCCCCGGCACGGCCGGCTCATCCCCGCGCCGCTCACCGCGCTGGTCCTCGGGGCCGCCGGCGGCGGCCTCGCGTTCCGCGGCGCCATCGGCCTCCAGGCCCCGGCGCAGCCGTCCGCGCCGCCCGTGCTCCGCCGTCTCAAGCCCCGGTTCGCGGGCCCCCCGGGTACAGCGAGCACGGCTGGGGCCTCGCCGGGGACCTGTCCTGCGGCGGCCAGTCGTTCCGCACCCGCGAGCATGCCTGGCTCGTCGCCAACGCCGCCGACCACGGGGCGCCGCGCTCCGGCGCCGGCCGTCGCTCCCCCGGGGCAGTCGGTCTTCCTCGTCGCGTCCGTGTAAAGGCATACCCGCCGGGGGTATCGTTGGCGGTCTCTTCGAGGTTGGAGGAAGGCATGGACCACAGCCAGCACGACATGCCAGCCGAGGGCAGGGCCCTGACCCGTCTCGCGGTCTCCGCGACCCTGCACTGCCTCACCGGCTGCGCCATCGGCGAGGTCCTGGGCATGGTCATCGGCACCGGCCTGGGGTGGTCCGCGCTGCAGACCGTCGTCCTGTCGGTCGCCCTTGCGTTCCTGTTCGGCTACGCCCTCACCATCAAGCCGGTGCTCAGGAACGGCCTGCCGCTCGCCGCGGCCGTCCCGGTCGCGCTGGCCGCCGACACCGTCTCGATCGCGGTCATGGAGATCATCGACAACACGGTGATGCTGCTGGTTCCCGGCGCGATGGACGCCGGGCTCGTCAGCCCGCTGTTCTACGTCTCCCTCGCGGGCGCGCTCGCGTTTGCGTTCGTCGTCACCGTCCCGGTGAACCGCGCGCTCATCGCACGCGGCAAGGGCCACGCCGTCGTCCACCAGTACCACCAGGGCGCCGGCGGCGGCGACGGACAGGACGGCCACGGCGCCGACGCGCACGCCGGCCACCAGCAGCACGACGCCGCGCCGTGACCGACCACCACGGCGACGGCGACGGCGACGGCGACCGGGCCGGGCGGGAGTCCGCGAACCTCGCCCGGCACCTCAACGGCCAGCACCCGAGCACGGTCCTGCTGCTGGCCCGGCACGCCCCCGGCGGAAGGCCGGCCGCGTCCGCAGCCGAGTTGACCGGCGCCGACGACGACGACCTGACCCTGAGCGTGACGGCGCCCGACGGGGCCGCCGGCCTGCGGCTCGCCCTGCCCGACGGCCCCGACCTCAGGGGGCGGATCGAGGCGCTGCTCAAGGCGACCCGCGCCGCGCTGCCCGACGACGGGTCAGTCCCGCTCACTTCGCTGGAGGACCAGATGGGCGGCGGCGAACGCGGGCCGCACGGCCCCGGCCGCCGCTAGGGGCGGCGGCGGGCGAGCTGGGCTGTCAGTGCGTGGTAGGCCTGCACGACGAGCTCCGCGCAGGCTGGTAGCGGCAGCAGCGTGCTGTCCAGCTGCAGGTGGTAGAGCGACGTCGCGTCGGCACTGCGGTCGTACAGCCGGTGCACGTACGCCTCGCGGGCCCGGTCCACGGTCGGCTGCCGTCGCACCGCCCTCGCCAGGTCGACGCCCTCCAGCCGCGCGGCCTGCGCCACCCGCGCGTCGGCGGCGCCGTACAGCCGCACCCGCAGGACGTCGGGGACGTCCGCGAGCGCGCACGCACCGGCCCTTCCGAGCACCACCGCGCCCCTGCCGACCGCGTCGTGCAGCAGCCGTTCGGACGCCTTGCGCACTCCACGGTGGCGGGATCGCGGGGGAAGTCGACGGGCAGCGGCTGCGGCGCCAGCGGGGCGAGGCTGAGCAGGAAGCTTTGCCAGGCGGAGGCGTGCTTACCGCCCTGCTCGACGTCGTCCACGGGCATGGCCAGCTGCTCAGCGACCTTCGAGCTCAGCGCGCGGTCGACAAGCTCCCAGCCCAACTGGGCAGCGACCAGCGGAGCGACGACGGAGCCGCCGGCCCCGTAGCTCGCGGAGATCGTGATCCCTGGCACGCCACCCATTCTCCCCCCACCGGTCCGCCGTCGATGTCCCGGGCGGAGCTCAGCGCGCCGTGGTGCGGTCATCGCCGCCCCGTGACCACAGTGGTGCTGGCTGGCTGGCGGGGTGTTGAGTCAGAGGCCCAGGGCGACTCGGGCTCGGTGCTCGGCCGTTCGGCTGCGGCGCCGTGGCGTCCAACAGGGGGGACCTCGAGCGAGCCACGCTCTCCCGAAAGCGGGCTCTTCACAATTGAGGGTGTAGCCGTGGTCTGAACTGAACCCGCCGGTCTCGAGGAGGGACCTTGCGATGCAGTCCGTGAGGTTGCGGAACCCGAGGGCGCTGCCGCGCAGGTGCTCGAGCCGGCCGTGGATGGCCTCGGTCGGGCCGCGCCCGCTCGAGCTCACCCGTCCCGCAGTACGCCTGCCTCGAGCTGCTCGGACAGCAGCCCGGCCTGTCCAACGCCGAGCTCGCCCGCGGCGCCTTCGTCACCCGTCTGCACGCCCTCATCCCGCGGATACCCGCACGCTGAGCCACTTGGGTATCGAGCACCGCTGATCGGCGGGCTGCTACGCACCGGGGGGCGGGCTTCCGGGGGCTCCGCTGGAGCCGGGCGGGGGGTCGTCGCCGCTGTTCTGTCCGACGGTGAGGGTGGTGGTGGTGTCGACGCCGACGGCGAGGGAGACGGTGTACCCGCTGGTGATGTTGCCGCTGACGGTGCCGAGCTGTGTGGCGGCGCTGTTGTCGCCGAAGACGTTGTCGCTGTCGAGGCTGACCCGCAACAGGTTGCCGAGCGACTTGTCGTAGCCGGTGGTCGCGTACACGGCTTCGCAGGCATCCTGGGCCACAAGGCGATGAGCTTTGACCGGCTGGAGAGCACCGAGCAACGGCTGGAGGCAGAGGTCGCCGCGTTAAAGGAGCAGATCGTGGCGATGCTGGCCGACGCCGAGCAGCTGGACGCGGCCGAGGACGCCGGGGGTGGATGGCCGGCCGGCGGATCTGCCTGCCGAGCTGGCCCGGCGAGAGGCCCGGCTGGCCAAGGCGCAAGCGGCCAAGGCGAGCCTGCAGGCCGAAGCCGCGAGCAAGGCTCGGGCCCAGGCCGAGGAGCGTGAACGCGCCCGCCAGGCCCGTGAGCAGGCCCGTGAGCAGGCCCGGATGGGCCAGAGTCCGGCCGCCGAGCCCGCGTCCGCCGATTCCGATCCCGCTCGCGATCCGGACCTCGGCCGGGTGCAGCGAGCGCAGGTAGCGGCAGAACGCCAGGAACTCGGTGCGGCCCTTACGGGTGGTGACGTGCCCGTAGAGCTTGTCGCGGGACAGATCGTATCCGGCGAGCAGGTGCCGCACCCCGTGCGGCCGCTGGTAGGTCGCCCGCCACCGGCGGCGCCGCGGAGTCTCCTGCGTTCCCTTGCCGGCAGCCACCGGCGCCCACTGCTTGCCCGGGTGCGGCTGCAGGTTCAACGGGTCGAACTCATCCATATTTCCTCGATCGACGGATCGTCGAGGTGGCGCTGCAGCGGCCCGAACCCGGCGACGGCATCGTAGACCGCGCGAGCGGCCGTACGGGTGTCGGACAGCGGCGGAAGCGCGGACGTCAGCGCCCGCTCGTCGTAGTCGGCGACGACCTCGTCGACGAGCCGGCGCATCGCGACGCACTCCTCGAACGGGTCCAACCCGCGGCGGCGGACCAGCTCGCGCACCTCGGACTCGACCGTGTCGACCGCAGTCACCGCGTCCTCCGCATGCCGTCTGTCCTGTGTTGCGGCGGACCGTACCGGGCGGGTGGGGGCGGCACCAGGGGACGCCGAAAGGTGTGGACAGGCGAGCCGGCTCGGATGTTGGTCAGCTGCAGATCCACCGTCACCCAGGCGGTGATCTGCTCGGCCCACGGCGTCAGGTCCTCCCACGCGTGCCCGTGTCCGGCCGGCCGGGCCGGACGCACCGCTGCCACGACCACGCCGATCAGGCTCGTCGTCGAGCTGGCCCTCGCCGCCGTGAGACGCAGCCCATGACGAGCAACCGCGCTGGTCCCATGCAGGTGGCAAGAAGCCTCTCAGACCGGTCCCATGCTCGTGGCGAGCGACGACAACACCGACATGGTCACCAAGGTCGGCGGTGCCTCCGAGCTAACCAGGCCTGAAAGCCGATCCCAGAGCCGCCACGGTCGAGCGCGGCGCAATCCTCAGCGAGATCCCCGCGTAGATGTCGCGGTGGCGCTCTGCACTGCCCTGCCAGGTGAAACGCCTGGCAACGGCGGCACCTCGGGCGACCAGCCCCGTCCGCACAGCGTCGTCGAACAGTGCCGACCGCAGTGCTGCGGCGAGCGCGGTGACGTCCCCGACCGGTACGAGCAGCGCGTCCTGGTCCGGGACGAGGTACTCCCGGAACACCGGCAGGTCGCTGCTGACCACCGGTACGCCTGCGCTCATGGCTTCGACCACCGCCAGGCCGAACCCCTCGTTGATCGACGGGAACGCCAGCACGTCCGCGGCGGCGTACCAGGCGGGCATGTCGTCGTGGGGGACGGTGCCGACGGACACGACGTCCACGCCGAGCTCGAGCCCGAGCCCGGGGAGCTCGGCCAGGACCGCCTCCTTGTAGGCGCGGTGGTCCTGGAAGGAGTGCCCGCCGACCACAGCGAGGACCGGTCGCACTCCCTCGCGCTGCAGCACCGAGAGCGCCCGCACCAGGGTGTCGCTGCCCTTGCGCGGTTCGATGCCGCCCACCGACAGCAGCAGAGGCCGGTCGGCGGCGCCCACCGACCGGCGCAGCTCGGCTGCGCGGGACGGCGACGCGGAGGCGTAGCGCTCGACATCGACGCCGTTCGGGACGACATCGGCGTGGACGCCGTAGTCCACGGCGAGGGTCCGCCGCCACACCTCGCTCACCGTCAGCACCCGGTCCGGCTCGAGGATCGCCTCGCGCTGGCAGTCCATCAGGACCGGGCTGGTGAACTCGTCGACGTGGTGCACGGTGCGCACCACCGTCACCGGTGCGCCCGCGTCGCGCACGCGGGCTGCAGCACGGGCGCTGATGCAGTCCTGCGCGTGCAGCACGTCGGCGTCGACGTCCTGGAGGGCTGCGGTCAACGCGTCGATGCTCGCGGCCACCTTCTCCTCGAGCGTCCCCCCGCCGGCCGGCCCGGGCACGATCGACATCGGCGCCCGCAGCGGCCGGAAGAAACCGGCGGACGGGTCGCCGAGCGCCAGCACCAGCACCGGTTGGCCCAGCGCCTGCAGGGCTTCGGCCAGAGCCAGCGTGTGCACCACGCCTCCGCGCGGCTTCGTGCTGTACGTCAGGAGAGCCACGGACAGGGCGCGGGTCACAGGCCGGTCCTCACCAGATCCGGGCGACGCAGCGCCAGCGCGGCGGCGGCGTGCGCGGCCCGTGCGTTGGTCTCCGGCACGATGCACCCCGCCTCCTGCAGGACCGACCGCTGGAGCGAGTACGTCTGTGGGTCCTGCTCGGTGCCGAGCACGTAGGCGACGACCTGTGGACCCCCGTCGGCCATCAACGCGGCACACAGGGGGGCGAGCTGACCCGCAGGGTCGTCGTGGCTGCCGTGGCCGAGGACCACGTCGAGCAGGACGACCGCCAGGTCTGGGTCATCCGCCTGCCTCCGCAGCAGCTCCAGTCTCGTGCTCAGATCGATCATGGGGTGCGGCACGCCTCGGGTGTACTCCTCGGCGCCCAGGTCGATCAGCACGTGGGCGCCCTTCGGCGCCGGCAGGGCGTTGTCCTTGCGGAGCGGCTCGTTGGAGTGCACGGGCCCGAGGTGGCCCTCGAGGATCACCTGGGCTTCGTAGCAGAGCGTGCCTCCGGAAAACAGGCCCTGCACGCGCACTCGGCGGGGTGTGAGTCGTCCTCCGGCGGTGTCCACGAGCTCCTCCAGCCCATCGGCCAGGGGCGGCGGCGTCACCCCGACAAGCGCCGCTGCGGCCCGCGTCCCCGCCTCCAGGGTTGCCGCCATCTGCACCCCGGGCGGCGGTTCTGCATCATCCAGTCCGAGGAAGACGGCCACCCCGGGCGTCTGCGTGCACTCGCTCAGCACTGCTCGGGCGGCCGCCGCTGCAGGTGGCTTGCTGACCAACAGGACGGCGCGCGTGCGTTCGTCGGCAGCCAGCGCCCGGGCCGCGACCTGCGCCATGCGCCCCCCTACGGGCTCCGACAGGTCGCGGCCGCCGACCCCGATCACCTGCGACACCGGCACGCCCCAGCGCGCCAGCAGAGCCGAGACCTCCTGCGCTCCCGTTCCCGCCGCAGCGACGACCCCGACCGCGCCACCGGCCGCGCCGGCGCCCGGCGTCTCGAGGGTGTTGGCGAAGCCCAGTCCGGTCCCGCCCAGCACCGCCGTGCCGGCCCCCGGACCCATGACGAGCAGTCCCAGCCCAGCAGCGCGGTCCTTGAGCTCGACCTCCTGCTCGATCGGCACGCCGTCGCTGAACAGCAGGACGTGCAGACCGGAGGACAGCGCGTGGTGCGCTTCGAGGGCGGCGTACTCACCCGGTACCGAGATGATGGCAACGTTGGCGCCGACCAGCCGGACGGCGGCCTCGGCCACGCTGCGCGGCGGCGCCTCCGACGCCGTGGCCGATGGTGTGCGCTCCTCGAACGCGGCCGTGCGGCCGGCCGCGAACGCCGTCGCCACCGCCTCCTCACCGGTGGCCCGTACGGCCAGGACGAGATCGTTGGGGCTCAGTCCCTCGAGCTCCCCACCCTGGAAGCCCGCCGCGGCCAAATCCTCCAGGCCTCTCGGCGAGGCCATCACGGCACCGGCCCACTCGACGCCCTCGAGGCCGTCCATGCTCACGGTGACTGTCATCAGCAACAAGGAGTCGAGGTAGGTGTCGGCGTGGACCTCCACCCCTGACGTGGTCATGGGGCTGTCCCTGCGGGCACGGGACAGGGCTCGGGCAGGAGCACCGTCCCGACGCCCGGGACGCCCGCCGCAGCATCACCGAGCATCCCGGCGGAGGTGATGATGGCGCGCACGCCGCCGGCCTCGAGGAACTGCAGCGCGGCCGTGACCTTGGGTCCCATGCTGCCGGCCGGGAACTGCCCGTCGGCGAGGTGCTTGCGGGCTTCGCCCACCCCGAGCCGGTGCGTCGGCCGCTGCTGGGCGGTGCCGAAGTCCAAAAGCACGCAGTCGACACCGGTGAGCAGGTACAGCTCCCGAGCACCGAGGGACGTGGCCAGACGGGCAGCGGCGAGATCCTTGTCGACCACCGCGTCGACGCCGTCGACGGTGCCCCCCGGTCCGCGGCTCACGGCGACGCCACCGCCGCCCGCGGCCAGCACCACGTGGCCCGCCTCGAGCAGGGTGCGGACGGCGCGGAGCTCCACCACACCGGTCGGTGTCGGGGAGGCGACGACCCGGCGGTGACCCCTGCCGGAGTCCTCCACGACGGTCCAGCCTCGAGCCTGAGCGAGCTCCGCGGCGCGCTCGGCGGAGAAGAAGGGCCCGATGGGCTTGCTCGGACGGCCGAAGGCGGGGTCGTCGAGGTCGACGGTGACGTGGGTGACGACGGCGACAGCGGTGCCGGCGCCGCACTGCGCGTCGATCGCCCGGGCGAGCACGCTCCCGAGCTGCCCCTGCGTCATGGCCGACAGCGCGTAGAGGGGCTGAGCCGGCACCATCGCCAGCGCCTCGTCCTGCTGGATGGACAGGTTCCCGACCTGCGGCCCGTTGCCGTGCACCACCGCGAGGGACGCCCCGCCCGTTACCAGGGCGCACAGGCTGCGGGCCAGGCCTGCCGCGTTGGCCTCGATCTGCTCGCAGCTGCCGGTCTCATGGGCGGCGGTGAGGGCGTTGCCACCGACGGCGACGACTGCGAGTGACGTCATGCGCCCACCGGGGCGCGTCGGATAGCAGATGCCATGTACAGGATAGTGAACCTCGACAGGGCAGGATGGCAATGCTCCGCGAGGGACGACCGGGCAAGGAGCACCGTGACCCAGCAGCGGGACCAGGACGACGACGCGTACGCCGGGCTGTGCGCCGCCGCGAGGCAGTGGCTGCGGGGGGAGGAGCGGCTGTACCTCGCGGCGCTGAGCGGGACGGACACGTACGCGCACTCGTTGGACCTGGTGCGTCGCACGGTCGAGCACCTGGCGACCCGAGGTCCTGGACCTGTGCCCCTGCAGGCCGCCGGTGCCCGAGGTGCGGCCCTGGTGACCGATGCGGTCGGTCCCGAGATCGGCGGAGGGGCACGCGTCGATCTCGCGCTGGTCGCCGACGCCGCCCTGGCCGTGCGCTACCGCGAGGTCGCGGCGGAGCGGAAGGCTCAGCGCCGCCTCGAGCAGTTGCAGGCGGCTCGAGAACGTGCGGACGGGTGGGTGATCCTCGAGACCTTCGGCGACCCCGACGGCGATCCGCTGCGGCCCTATCGTCGGCTCGAGGCCGACGCGCGTACGGGGTGCGCGGTGCTTGTCACGACCGCACCGCACGAGGACTTCGCCCATTGCCTGCACGCCGTCGAGGCGCTGCGCGTCGACCTGCGGACCGGCGTCCTCGCGGAGCCGGAGCCGGAGCAGGTCGACGTCGCCGCGACGGTGCATGCGAGCTCCGTCGAGCGCGAGCGGCGGGCGGCAGCGCTGCGGACGCAGCTGAGTGGTCCCTGAGGGTCTTGCGCACCGTGTGCTGTTCACTATGGTGAACGTCTCGGCGACCCTGATCGTGCCTCCTCCTCCAGAAGGGCACCGCCCGTGACCTCCGCCTCGTCCTCGACCGAGCCGCTCCCGACGTCCGCCGCGCCGGCCGCCCCGTCGCCCAGTGCCGTCGAGGTCGCGCAGCTGCTCACCGCGCTGCAGAGCGAGGGGCTCCGGGTCGAGGTGCCCCTGGCGGCACGCGCCGGCGGAGCGGGCCCGGCGGACGCGGGCATGTTGTACGTGGAGGGCGTGCAGACGACCGTTCCGACTGCTGCGGCGTACGTCGCGGAATCGCCGTACGTGCTGCGTGGCGACGACGACGGAAGCTGGGCGATCTGGGCGGACGGCGTGCGTCTGGCCGGAGCGTCGCTGGCCGCTCGCCCGAAGTACTACGACCTCACGACGGACGACGGCATCCCGTACTGGCAGATCGCGCTGCTGCACCTGGACTCGGTGGCCAGCACCGTGCTGCAGACCTGCGCGTACTGGGGCAACGACGACCAGTGCCAGTTCTGCGGCATCGGCGTCACGCTGGCGCAGGGGCGGACGATCGCCAAGAAGACCCCCGCCATGCTCGCCGAAGTCGCGCTCGCCGCGAAGCAGCTCGACGGGGCCGTGGACGCGACGCTGACCACCGGCAGCACAGCGACACCGGACCGAGGCGCGATGTACGTCGCTCGCTGCGGTGCAGCGGTGAAGGAGGCAGCGGGACTGCCCGTCCAGGTGCAGTTCGAGCCGCCCGCCGACCTCGACGTCATCGACCGCGTCGCGGACCTCGGCATCGACTCCGTGGGCATCCACGTCGAAACCTTCGACCCCGCCGTCCTGGCGCGGGTGGCCCCGGGCAAGGCCCGCTGGGGCGTCGAGGCGTACTTCAGCGCCTGGGAGCGCGCCGTGGCCGTCTTCGGGCCCGGCCAGGTGTCGACCTACGTGATCCTCGGGATGGGCGAGGACATGTCGCTCACCGTGGCCGGGTGCAAGCGGGCGATCGACCTCGGCGTCTACCCGTTCATCGTCCCACTACGCCCCGTGCCTGGCAGCCTCATGCAGGACCTGCTACCTCCCCCGAAGGAGGCCGTGGAAGCGGTGTACCGGCAGGTGGTGCCGTACCTGGCCAGCAAGGGCATGTCCAGCGCGGGCGTCGCGGCCGGCTGCGCCCGGTGCCAGGCGTGCTCCGGCATCGGCGCCTTCGAGCGCTCGAGCGCTGCGCAGGGAGGCCTCGGTGAGGGACGTCCTGTCCTCCCCTTGTTCGTCAGCGCCTGAGGCGTCCTCTGCGCCTGAGGCAGCCGTCCCGTCGAGGCTGTGCCGCCCCGTCCTCGACGCCGTGGAGTTGGCTGAGCACCACCGGATCCGGCGCGAGGTCTTCGTCCACGAGCAGCGGCTGTTCGTCGGCGACGACGTCGACGCGTACGACGCGCACCCCTCGACGGTGCACGTGCTCGGGCTCGTGGACGGACGTCCGGCCGGCACCGTGCGCCTCTATCCGCTCGACGAGCGCGGGCTGTGGAAGGGGGACCGGCTGGCCGTGCTCCGGGAGCACCGCCGGTCCCAGGTGGGCCGCCCCCTCGTCCGGCTGGCCGTCGATCTCGCCGGCGCCCGGGGCGGGTCGCGCATGACTGCGTCCGTGCAGGCGACCAACACGCAGTTCTTCGTGACGCTGGGCTGGACGCCGAGCGGCGAGCCGTTCGACCTGCTCGGCGTACCGCATCAGACGATGACGATCGGGCTGTGCCGGTGAGGTGGTCAGCCGCGCAAGTGCGTCACGCCCTCGACCGTGAGGTCGAACACCGTCACGGCCTGCTGGCCGCGGACCAGGCGCACGCGTCCGTCGTCGGTCAGGGGGCCCATCGCCTGGGCCGTCAGACCGCGGGCGCGGAAGGCGTCGACGCACTCGTCGACGCGCTCCGGCGGGCAGGTGAGCAGGAAAGCGAAGCAGGGGAAGCACCCCAGCCAGTCCGCCAGCGGCACGCCGTCCGGGACGGGCAGCACGTCCAGGTCAAGGTCCACACCCAGCCGCCCCGGCTCGAGGAGCATCGCGAGCGAGCCCACCAGACCGGCCATGCTGACGTCCTTCGCGGCCACGGCAGCGCCGCTGGCCGCCAACTGGGCGAGCAGCCGCACGTCCCCGGCCAGGTTCTCGCCGCGCTCGTCGAAGGAGGGAAAGAACAGGAAGTCCTCCCGCATCCGCCCCTCCAGGCAGCACGCGAGCACGAGGAGCTGACCGGGCGCTGCGTGGGTCGCCGACAGCACCCGGGCGGCCCGGCCCACGCCGAAGGCAGACAGCGCAGGCGGCCCGTCCGTGCGGGTCAGGTGACCACCGACCACCGGCACGTCGTACAGCCGGGCCGCCCAGTGCATCCCGCGCAGGACCTCGCGGCTCACGCCCTCCGGCCCCACCACCGTGTCGAGCAGGGCGACCGGGACCGCTCCCATGGCCGCGAGGTCGTTGACGTTCGCCAGCACCGCGGCGACACCCGCGCCGTACGGGTCCGCTTCGACGAACGCCGGCAGGATGGCCTCCCCGCCGACCACGACAGAACCCTCGCCGGGCGGCAGGACGGCCCCGTCGTCCCCCGGTCCGGCGAACCAATCGCCGCCGCCGAACACCTCGGCGACCAGGGCGATGTGCGCCTTGGAGCGCACGCCGGGCAGATCACGCAGGCCCTGCGCGAGGGTCTCCAACTCGGTCATGCCGGCCTCCGGGACGACGCGCACGTGGACGGGCCGTGTCTACCATCGTGAACGTCGCGCCCTCCTTCCTCACCCTGCCCGGACGCACGAGCAAGCCCCGGCGGACCGGCATCACCCACGTCCTGGACAACGGACTGCCGGTCAGCACGGTCCAGTCGCTGCTGGGAGTGTGCGCCGACCACGTCGACGTCTGGAAGCTCGGCTGGGGCACCTCCTACCTCGACCCGGGCCTGCCGGACAAGATCGCCCTGCTGGCGCAGCACGGCGTGCTCACCTGTGCCGGCGGGACGCTGCTGGAGGTCGCCTGGCAGCAGCGCGCGGTGCCAGAGTTCCTCGACTGGGCCGCCCAGGTGGGCTTCCCGTGCGTGGAGGTGTCGCGGGGCGTCGCCGACATGCCGCTCGCCGACAAGCAGGCCCTCGTCGCGCAGGCGGCGCAGCGCTTCCGCGTCCTCAGCGAGGTGGGGGCCAAGGACCCGGACGCCGTCGTGGACGCCGCGGCGTGGGGCGCCGAGGCCGCCGGCGACCGCGCGGCCGGCGCGAGCTGGATCGTCACCGAGGGCAGGGAGAGCGGGACGATCGGGCTCTTCGAGTCCGACGGCAGCATCCGCGCGGACGTCGTCGACGCTGTCGTGACCGCGGTCGGCGTCGACTGCACCGTCTTCGAAGCACCCCGCAAGGAGCAGCAGGCCTGGCTCGTGCGGCGCTTCGGCGCGGACGTCAACCTGGCCAACGTCGCCCCCGGTGACGTGCTGGGTGTCGAGGCCCTGCGCCTGGGCCTGCGTGCAGACACCTTCGACCACACCCGCACCCGGTCGTGACCCTGCTGCCGGACCGCTACCGGGAGGTCTCTGTCACCGACGTCGACGTGCCGCTCGAGCCCGAGCCCCTCCGGCAGCTGCTGATGTCGCGGCCGGTCTACCGGCGGACGAAGTACGTCCTCGCGCGGCACGCCGACCGCGCAGCCCTCGTGGTGGTCGACAAGCAGGAGGCCGGTGGCCTGTTCTGGGACGTGACAGCCGTGCGCCTGCTGACCGGTCCCGATGAGACGGCGTGGGTGATCCGGCCTGAGCTCGACCCCGGCATCCCCAGCGACCTCGCCCGAGCGGCGGCCGACGCGCCGGGCGCGCGGTGCGTGGTGCTGGAGGGTCGGTACGGGCACATCAGCTTCGTCCTGGACAGCGCGCCGGTCCGGCTGCACGTGCTCGACGTCGCGCCGCCGTACCCGGCCAAGCTGCTCGACCAGGTCGAGCGGGTGCTCGCCACGGCGGAGGACCTGCCGGGCATCCTGCCGGTGCCCCAGGTGGTCGAGCTCGGCGACCTCGTCCCGGACGCCGCGACGGGCGACTACCTGCTGCCGTGCCGCGGCGGCGGGATGCAGGTGCCGGGCACCACGGTGCACTACCTCGACGAGGTGCCGCTCCGGCGCGACTGGACACTGCTCGGCTGCGCGCGCTCCCAGGCGATCCACGAGGCCCTGTACGGGGAGCCCGTCACGCAGGTGGACACCTGCCCGCGCGTGCTCGCCCGGACCGTCGTGACCGCGCCCGGGGACGTCCTGCTCACCAAGTGCTGCCTGCTCGAGGAGCACGTCGAGGTGGACGGGCAGACGGTCGTCGTCCCATGGGGGGCCTCCTTCGGACACCTCAGGAAGGCGCTCGAGCTCGCGGTGGAGCGGTCCCGTTGACCGAGCCGTCCCGCATCGCCGACGCCGCCATGTACGCACACCTCTGGGGCACCCCGGAGTCACGCGCCGTCTTCGGTGAACGGGCACGGCTCCAGGGTTGGCTCGACGTGCTGTCCGCGCTCGCCCGGGCACAGGCCACCGAGGGCCTGGTCCCGCAGGCCGCCGCCGACAGCATCACCGAGCACGCCCGGGTCGACCTGCTCGACCTCGACGTCGTGGCCGAGCAGACCCGGGCCTCGGGCCACTCCACGCTCGGGCTGGTCCGTGCTCTGCAGGCGGTGCTTGCTCCCGACGTCCACGACCACGTCTACGTAGGCGCGACGGTGCAGGACCTCACGGACACCTGGACATCGACCGCCCTGCGCACCGTCGTCGGGCTCGTCACGCGGGACCTCACACGGCTGGAGGGGCTCCTCCTCGGCCTGGCGCTGGCGCACCGCGACACGCTCATGACCGGACGCACGCACGGACAGCCCGGTGCGCCCATCACCTTCGGCTGGAAGGCCGCGTCCTGGGCGGACGAGGTCCGGCGCCACCTCGAGCGGCTGAGCGAAGCGGCTCCCCGATGGGCGGTCGGCCAGCTCGGCGGTGGCGTCGGGACGTTGGCTGCGCTGGGGCCGGCGGGGACCCGCGTGCGGGCGCGCTTCTGCGCGGAGCTCGGGCTCGCCGACCCGGGCATCTCGTGGCTCACCGCCCGAGACCGCATCGCCGAGGTCGGGGCGCTTCTCGCCATGGTCTGCGGCACCCTCGCCCGCATCGGGCTCGAGGTCTACGAGCTGCAGCGGCCGGAGATCGGCGAGTTGCGCGAGGCCACTTCGCCGGACCTGGTCGGTAGCATCACCATGCCCCACAAGCGCAACCCCGAGCGCAGCGAGCACCTGGACACCCTGGCGCGGCTGGTCCGCGCCAACGCGGGCGTTCTGCTCGAGGGGATGGTCGGTGCCTCCGAGCGGGACGGCCGCAGCTGGAAGGCCGAGTGGGTCGCGCTGCCGGAGGTCTGCCTCCTCACCACGACCGCGACCGCGCTGGCGGTCGACCTGGTGGCCGGCCTCGAGGTCGACGCGGACGCGATGCGGCGCAACCTCGACGGCTGGACCGGCAGCGAGCAGGCGCTGGCCCTGCTCACCCCGCGGCTGGGCAAGCACGCAGCGCAGGCTGCGCTGCACGAGGCGTTGCGCGCCGGCCGCGCCGCTGGCCGCACCCTCGGCGAGTCGCTGCGCGACCTGCTGCCGGAGGCCGAGCAGCTGAAGCCCGATCCCGGTCAGGCCGGTGAGATGGTCGATGCCGTTGTCGCCCGCGCGCGCGCCAGCCGTGCCGGTGCCCCGTGAAGCTCGCCGAGCTGCCGACGCCCCTCGTCGACGCGCCTCGCCTGGCCGCGGCGCTGGGGGTGCGGTCCCTGCTCGTGAAGCGCGACGACCTGACCGGGTTCGCGATCGCGGGCAACAAGGCCCGCCCCCTGGAGCTGCTGCTGGACGAGGCGGTCGCGGCGCACGCCGACACCATCGTCACGGGCGGCACGATCGGCTCCAACTTCGTCCAGGCCGCCGCTGCTGCCGCCGCCTTCGCCGGCCTGGGGTGCACGCTCGTGCTCGCGGGACTTCGCACGGGCAGCCATGCCCACCCCAGCCTGGCCGCTGCGACGGCGTGGGGGGCCGAGCTGCACTGGACGGACGATGCCGACCGGAGCTCGATCGACGCGGCGCTGCCCGTGGTCGCGCAAGAGCTCATCGACCGCGGGCGGCGGCCGCACGTCGTCCCGCGGGGCGGGGCCACGGCCACCGGCGCGACGGGCTACCGAGTGGCTGTCGACGAGCTGCTGGCGCAGTGGGAGCTCAGCACCGCCACCACCGCCGCTGAGGCGCCCGTCGTGGTGGTGGCCGCCGGCTCCGGGGGCACGCTGGCGGGCCTGGTCGCGGGTGTGGTCGCGCGCGGCCGGCCGTTCCGCGTCGTCGGCGCCTCCGTCAGCAGGCCGCCGGAGGTGCTGAGCGCGGACGTCCTGCGGCTGGCCCGCGAGGTCGCGGTGCGTCGCGGCGAGGAACCGCCGGTGGCCGACGACGTCTGCCTCGTCGAGGCCCGTGGCCCCGGCCACGGCCTGGCGAGCCCCGAGGGCGACCGGGCCGCCGCCGTGGCGCTGCGCACGGCCGGCCTCGTGCTCGACCCCGTCTACACGGCCAAGGCGCTCGCTGCGCTACCGGGGGTCGCCGGGTCGGCGCCCGCCGTGTTCTGGCACACGGGCGGGCTTCTCGACGCCGTCGCCGGCCTGCTCGAGCAGGCCCGATGAGAGGACGCGTATGACCGTCGGACACCGCCTCGGGGCACCGCAGACCGGGCCGGCCCCAGAGCTGGTGGCCTCCGGCTTCACGCTCGAGAACGCCGACGCGTCTCTGCTGCACGCCGGGCTCAACGCCGCGGACCTCGCGCACGTGCTGGACCTGCGGACCCGCGGTGTGGTCCCCGAGGAGCCGGCCCGGCGGCTGCTGGCGCTGCTGCTGGAGACCGACGCGACCCCCGCCGAGCAGTTCCCGTACGACCCCGAGTTCGGGGAGCCCTACAACAGCCGCGAGAAGCACTTCAGCGAGCGCATCGGCGACGACGCCGGCTGGCTGCACGCCGGCCGGCCGCGCCGGGAAGCGGTCCGCATCGCGCTACGGCTGCACCTGCGCACGCAGATCGCCGAGCTGGTCGGCGATGCTGCGGCGCTGGCCGAGACGCTCGCGACGACGTCCGCCGAGCACAGCCGGACGTGGATGCCGGACCAGACGTACCTGCAGCACGCGCAACCCTCGACCTTCGGGCACTACCTGCTGTCGTTCGCCTATCCCGTCCTGCGGGACGCTCGCCGCCTGGTCGACGCGCTCGACTGGACGAACAGCAGCCCGGGCGGCGCCGGGTGCGTCAACGGCTCGCGGCTGCTCGACGATCGGGGTCCGGTCGCGCGGATGCTCGGCTTCGACGACGTCATCGAGCACACCCGCGACGCTATGTGGCAGACCGACGGCCTCGTGGACGTGCTCGCCGCGGCTGCCTCGCTCGTCAGCACGCAGAGCAAGCTCGCGGAGGACCTGGAGATCTGGGCCAGCAGCGAGTTCGACTATGTCACGGTCGCGGACGGCTTCAGCCGCAGCAGCGTGCTCATGCCGCAGAAGCGCAACCCGTACGCCCTGTCGATCGTCCGGGGTGCCAGCGGGACGCTGATCGGCCGGCTGACCGGCTTCCTCGCTGTCATCAAGAGCCCGTCGGCCCGCAGCGACAACCTCATCTACGCCTACGGCGAGGTCCCGCGCGCGCTCGACATGGCGTTGCGCACGACGCGCCTGACCGACGGGGTGGTGCGCACCCTGCAGGTCAACGGCGCTCGCATGTGGGCGACGCTCGAGGGCGGCTTCAGCCAGGCCACCGACCTGGCGGAGTATGTCATGCAGACCTGCGACCTGGACTACCGCACCGCGTACTCGGTCGTCGGCGTCGCCGTCCGCGCGGCCAGCGCCGCCGACCTGCGGGGCGTGGACATCGACGGCGAGATGCTCGACGCCGCAGCGGTGCAGCACGCGGGCCGGACACTCGACCTGTCCGGCGTCGACCTCTCGCAAGTGCTCGACCCCCGCCACATCGTCGAGACCCGCACCGCCGCCGGCGGTGCGGCACCACCCGTCGTCGAGCAGATGGCGGCCGACTGCGTCCGCGCGGCGCACGACCTGCGCACGCACGCGCAGTCGCGGCTGGCCGGCTTCGACGCTGCCCGGCGCACGCTGCTGGGCACCGCCGCAGCCCTCGTGACGGACCCTCAGGTGAAGGAACCCGCCTCATGACCGTCGCCGTCCAGCTCCCCGACGAGGTCGCCGTCGTCAACGTCGGACTCCCCTTGTTCGCGGACTCCGTCGCCGCCCAGGGCCGACCGTCCGTGCACGTCGACTGGCGCATCCCCGGCGGCGGTGAACCTGACGTCGTCGCGGCGCTCCGGCGCCTGTTCGGCCCGCTGACCGCTCGCGTCGACGAGGCCAACGCCGAGGTCCTGCGCCGGCTCGACAGCGGAGTTCCCCTCCTGCGCGGAGTGCGCCCCGCCACAGATGTGGTGCCGACGCTCGGTGACCGGATGCTCCTGCACGCCGGGCCGGCCCTCGACCTCGCGGCCGCCGGTGACCCGCTGCGCCGGTCCATGCGGGCGGCCGTCGTGGCGGAGGGCTGGGCCGCCGACGTGGCCGACGCGGACCGGCTGCTCGCCGCCGGTGACGTCACGCTGTCCCCGGCCAACGAGTCGGGTGTGGTTGTGCCGATGGCCACCGTCATGGGTCCCACGACACCCGTGTGGGTGGTCGAGAACGAAGCCGGTGGGACGCGGGCGTACGCGCCGCTCGGTCAGGGCTCAGGGGACGTGGCGTGGTTCGGAAAGGACAGCCCCGGGGCCATCGACCGGCTGGTGTTCCTGCGCGAGGCGGTCCTGCCGGTGCTCGAGGGCGTGCTCGACGACGCCGGACCGGTGGACGTCTTCTCCCTGGCTGCCCAGGCGGTCGCCATGGGCGACGACGTGCACGTGCGGACGCAGGCCGCGAGCAACCTCCTGCTGCGGCACCTGCTGCCCTCGCTCATGGCCAGCGAGCACCCGCGGCGCGTCGAGGTGGCGCGGTACCTGTCCGCGAACCACCTGCTGTTCCTGACGTTGGCCATGGCGTCGGCGCGCTCCCTCACCGCGTGGGCCTCGCAGGTCGAGGGGTCCTCCGTCGTCACGACGATGGCCCGCAACGGCACGCAGTTCGGCGCGCGGCTGTCGGGCGACGACACCTGGTTCCTCGCTCCCGCACCGATGGTCGGCAACGCGCTGTACCACCCCGGCAGAGGCCAGGACGACAGTGCTCCCGACATCGGGGACAGCGCCGTCCTGGAGCTCGTCGGGCTCGGCGGTGCCGCCGCTGCGGGCTCACCGGCTGTCGGTCAGCTGGTGGGCGGGCTCACCGCGGCCGGCGAGCTGACCGCCGAGCTCGAGCGCGTCTGCGTCGGCCGCTCGAGCCGCTTCACCCTCCCGACGCTAGGCGGTCGCGGGACGCCACTGGCCGTCGACGTGCGCAAGGTCGTCGAGTTCGGCATCACCCCGAAGGTGACCACCGGCATCCTGCACGTGTCGGACGGCAGCGGTCAGGTCGGTGCCGGCGTCGCGGAGGCGCCGCTGGCGTGCTTCCGTGAGGCACTGCTCGCGCTCGACGCGCGGCTCACCCGGCGCTGACGGGGCGTCACGCGAGCGAGACGACGATCTCCGGGCAGTGCTCGAAGGTGTTGGAGACGTAGCACGCGCGCGTGGCCGGCTCCAGCAGTGCCCTCAGCTGGTCCTCCGGCAGGCTGCTCTCGACAGTGATCTCCAGCGACGCGAAGCGCGGCCCGTCGTACGTGCCGGTCGCACTCACCTCGAGGTCGGGCAGGTCGAAGCCCGACCTGCGCGCGGCCCACGCGAGGGCGAGGGCGAAGCAGGACGACACCGACGCCAGGAGAAGGTCGGTGGGCATCGGTCCCGTGCCGGTCCCACCCACGGACACCGGCTCGTCGACGACCAGGGAGAAGCCGCCGGCCTCCACCTCGCACCGCCAGCCCCCGGTCCACAGGGCGCGCGCGGTGTTGGTCCCACCGCGCCGGCCGGACTCAGTGGTCGTGGCCGTGGCCGTGGTCGTGGTCGTGGCCCGGCGGCCGTGCGGCGAACGCCGCCGTCCGCGCATCGAGGTCGGCCGCAGTGACCACGGTTGCCTCAGCGAGCACCTGCTCCAAGGCTTCGAGCCAGCACTGGTAGTAGTGGGACTGGCCGGTCGGCGACGCCTGCTCCTGGGCGGCGATCCTCTCGACGAGGGCGTCGCGGAAGGCGTCGTAGGCCAGCACTCCCCGCTCGGCCAGCGCCAGAACGAGTCCGAAGGCTCGGCCCTGCCAGGGCTCGGCGAATACCAGTTCGCCGTTGCTGCGCGGCGGAGCGGCGGGCCCCTCCACGTCGAGCTCGGGCAGCACCGCCGTCACGGGACCGCCACCTTCGTGACGCCGACCATGGCGTCGCGGGTGACCAGCGCCGCGAGGTCGTCCTCGGACAGGGCGTCGGTGCCGACCGGGCGCTCGGGCAGGACGAAGTACCGGACCTCCGAGCTGGAATCGTGGACCTGCACGCTGACATCGGCGTCGAGCTCGGTCCCCCACTCCCGGAGCACCGCACGCGGCTCTTTGACGACCCGGGACCGGTAGGCGGAGTCCTTGTACCAGGAGGGCGGCAGCCCCAGCAGCGGCCACGGGTAGCAGGAGCACAGCGTGCAGACGACGACGTGGTGCTCGTCCGCGGTGTTCTCCAGCACGACGATGTGCTCGCCCTGCGGCCCCTTGAAGCCGAGCTCGGCGACGGCCGCGGTCCCGTCGGCCAGCAGCCGTGCCTTGTACTCGGGGTCGGTCCAGGCGCGCGCCACGACCTTGGCGCCGTTCATGGGCCCGACCTTGGTCTCGTAGATGCCGATGAAGGTCTCGATCGTCTGGGTGTCGGCGAGGCCCTTCTCGAGCATCAGCGACTCGAGCGCTGCCGTCCTCGTCGCGAGGTCGAGGCCGGGCTCCAGCGTCTCCGATGTCATGCCTTCTCCAGGTAGCTCTCGAACAGGTCGACGGTCAGGGTGAACGGCTCGGCGTCCTCGCCCCACAGCTCATCGGAGCGGAACTCGACGCTGTACACGTGCTCCGGGTTCTCCCCGACGAAGTGCGCTGCCGTGTCGGGGAGCACCTGCGCAGGCCGCAGCGCGGTGACCGTCCCGATCCTGCCGCGCACATAACCGGTCAGCCGCGTGTGGCCGCTCGTCTCCCCGACGGCGCGGACGCGCTCGCCCTCGGCGTACCGCGGCTCCACCTCGACGGTGCGCAGGTTGCCGCCGCCGGCGGTCTCCATCGTGGGCTTGCGTGGCTCGGGGTCCGCGGGCTCAGCGACGTCGGCGCCGCGGAGCGTGTGCGCCCTCGCCTCGACGGCACCGCGGGCGAGCAGACCGCTGTCCACGAGCAGAATCTCGGCGCTGCCCAGCCACCGGCCGTAGTAGTCGGCGAGGTACTGCTGCTCGGGCACCCGCTCGAGAGCGTGCCGGAACGCGTGCAGGTTGGAGGACGTGGCCGCGCGGTTCGCCAGCAGGGTGAGGGCGAAGGCCCGGCCCTGCCACGCCTCGGGGAACACGGGCTCGTCGCGGGCGAGGGGCTGAAGCCGACCAAAGAGCTCGGCTTTGCCGCCCATGTCGTGCACGCCGTCCATGTGTCTCCTCGAGAAGCAGGGTCGACGCGCGTGCCCGCGGATCAGGGCGGGACCGCGCGTGACGAGGGCAAGCGGTCAGACCATCAAGATTCAGACGGTCCAGGTCTGCATGACCATCGCGCCCTCGCGGCGTGCGGTCAGCTGCGCGTCGAGGACGTCGAGCGGGTTGATGGGCTTCACGCCCTCCATCATGTCGATCTCCCGCATGCCGTAAAGCGCGGCCGCGGAGAACCGGCAGGCGTAGACCTTGCCGCCCTCGTCCATGAAGGTCTGCAGCTGCTTGTTGTAGCCGAGGGCACCGGGGAAGGCCTCGTCGCCGACCTTGGGGTAGCCGCGGGCGGCCGACGCCATCAGCGAGCCGGGGCCGAACAGGACGATGCTCGTGTCGAAGCCCTTACGACGGATGCGCGTGGCGGTGAGCATGTTCACCAGTCCCACTGATCCCTCGAAGGGAACGGTGTGCATGAAGATGTAGGCCTTCTCCCCGGACTCGGCCTGGATGTCGTCGAAGACCTTGTCGTCGTAGTCGACGATCGCGTCCCCGGCGCTGACCCGCTCACCCACGATGTTCGCCATCTGGTCACTCCTGTTCGGTGTCTCGTGTGCTGGGACGCGCCGGACGACGGGCCCCTCCGGCCTGGGCGCAGGCGCCTGTGCCGCAGCTCTGTCCTGCTCGCAACCATCAGACCGCCGGTCCGCTGGCCTGAGGAGGGGTGTGCCAGGTCTTGCGGTGGCTGCCGGGCAGCCGGTTCGCCACCAGAGCGCGCACCGGGTAGGGCAGCCGGTAGAACAGCGGCGCGTACACGCGCTGCCAGAAGACGTCGATCCCGCGCGGGGGCGGTGGCGCCTGCAGACCGTGGGCCAGGGCCACCCTGCGTTGCGCAGCGACGAGCAGCTGCTCCTCGGACCGGGCGCGGAGCCAGCGGGTGAAGCCCGCCCTGCTGGACGCCACGGGGGAGGGCGCGGACGGCATCGGCGTCGGTTGGCTCACCCGTCAGCTCCCGAGCTTCGACAGGCAGTTCTGCGCGGCCAGGGCGATGGGCTCGTTGAGCGCCCCGATCGGCGGTGAGTACACGTTCTCCATGGTGGCGAGGTCGCGAATCGTGATGCCGGTCCGTACCGCCATCGCGAGGAAGTCGGCGCGCTCCTTGATGCCCTCACCGCCCACCATCTGGGCGCCGATGAGCTTGAGCGTTCGCGGCTCGGCCAGCAGCTTGACCTTCACCGGCTTCATGTCCGGGTAGTAGCGGGCGCGGCTGATGCCCTGGGCGACGCCCATCACGAAGGGGATGCCGAGGGCGGTCGCGAGTGTCTCGCTGAACGACACGCCGCCGATCATCCACTTGCCGGCGACCATCCCCCAGGGCACGTAGACCGGCTGGTAGGCCCGGCTGCCGCCCGCGGCGTTGACCCCGGCGACCTTGCCCTGCGCGTAGGCGTGGCTGCCGGACAGGCCCTGCACCGGGACGTTCGAGACGCCGTGCGGCACCTCGATGCAGTCACCGGCGGCCCAGACACCAGGGGCGGAGGTGCGCATGCCCTCGTCGACGACGAACCCACCGGCGCTGCCCAACTTCAGCCCTGCTTTGGCGCCCAGCTCGGTGTTGGGGATCTTGTGCGTGGCGACGACCAGCAACTGGCAGGCGATCTCGCCGTCGGAGGTCCGTACCCCGCGTACGGCACCGCGCTCGTCACCGAGGATCTCCTCGAGCTTGGTGTTGAAGTGCAGGTGAGCGCCCATCTCCACCCACGAGTCCTGCACCGGCTGAGCGATGTCCGGGTCGGTTGCCATGGACAGTGCCCAAGGCGACGGGTCCACCAGATGCGTCTCGATCCCCCGGTGCGCCAGCGCGGTGACCATCTCCAGGCCGAGCGGGCCGGCTTCGAGGACCACGGCGCTCGACACGGTGTCGAGCACCTTGTCCCACTCGATGGCCTCGCGGATGTTCTTCATGTAGTAGCTGCCCGACAGGTCGGTGCCCGGCACGTCCGGCTTGCCGTACCCCCAGCCGCTGGCGACAACGAGGGCGTCGTAGGGCACGTCACTCCCGTCCACCCGGACCGTCCGGCGACCCAGGTCGTAGTCGTCGACGCGCGTCTCGTAGCGGATGTCGATGCCCTGGTCCGCGTACTGCTGCTTCGTGCCGAGGAACAGGCGCTCGAAGTCGGGGATCTCCTTGCCGTGCACGTACGGGATGCCGCACGGGCTGTAGGCCGCGTCCTGGTACTCCGTGTAGACGGTGATCTCCGCGTCCGGGTCCGTGCCTCTGGCCGCGCCTGCCGCACCGATGCCGGCCGCTCCCCCGCCAACAATCACGATGCGCTTCGCCACGTCTGGCCTCCTAGCGGGCCGCGACCCGAGACGCACGTTGAGCATCCGCCACAACGCGTCCACTATCCTGGACACGCTGGCCGTTCGACGTCAAGGACCGGCTTCGCTGCGCAACGCCGGTGGGAAGCCAGGGGCGCGTCCGCATGCGAGCGCTCGTGCTGCAGGAGGCCACATGACCGAAGACCTGACGAGGATCGTGCACGGCATCGGTCCGAAGCTTCGCAGCCTGCGCAAGCAGGCGGGCTTGTCGCTGCAGCAGCTGGCCGAGCAGTCCGACGTCTCTGCCGCGGCCATACACAAGATCGAGCAGAGCGGCATGGTCCCGACGATCACGACGCTCTTGAAGCTGGCCGGAGCGGTCGGCAAACCGGTCGCGTTCTTCGTTGAGGAGGCGACCGCCTCAGACCCGACCGTCCACACCGCGGACGGTCAGCAGCGCAAGATCTACACCTCGCACACGGGCATCGACCTCGCCGGCATCTCCGGCACCTACGACATGTTCAACATCGCAGGGGCCAGGGCCACCGTCGAGCCCGGCGCGAGCAGCGGCCAGAAGCTGCTGGAGCATCCGGGCGAGGAGCTCGTGTACGTGCTCGAGGGTGAACTGGAGTTCACCGTAGCCGGCAAGCCCTTCCTGCTGCTGGCGCGCGACGCGTTGCACTTCCGCACCGTCCAACCTCACTCATGGCACAACCCGGGAACCGTCCCCGCGGTCGCGGTGTGGATGGCGCTCCGCCCGCAGTAGCTCGCACACGCAGCACTCGCCCACCTACTCGGCGGACGCAGCCCGGCCGCTATGGCCGTCCCCACGGCATGTCGGATCCCACGGTTGGAGAGCAGGTGCCAGTGCCCCGCCACGCCACGACCGGCCGTCTCCCGTACCTTCGCGCCCGAGGCGGCGAGCGTCCCGGCCGCCCGCCGGTTCGGGCGCGAGGCGGTGTTGAACGGGCGGTCACGACGCCTGGGTTGACGACGCGCAGCTCGCCGTCAGCGAGATCGCGACGAACGCAGTGCTGCACGCGCACACGCCGTTCGAGGTGACGATCCAGGTGGAACCCGACGGCGTGTACGTCCAGGTCTGGGACGACGACGCCAACCCGCCCGCTCGCAGGGCGTCCGACCCGACGTCGACCACCGGCCGAGGCCTGGCGGTGGTCGCTGCTCTCGCGACCGCGCACGGCGTGCAGAGCGTCGGCCCACCAAGGTCGTGTGGTTCTGCCTCGGGGCCGCGCGGCCTGACTACGCCCAGGAGGTGCTGCTGGACCGCTGGGGGGAATCACGGCATCGCGTCCGTCCCGGTGGGGAGCGGCCCCCGAAGGGTCGTGCTGGTCGGCATGCCGCTGTCGCTGTGGCTGGCTGCTCGTGAGCACCACAACGGCCTCATGCGCGAATTCTCGCTCCACCAGCAGGCAGCGCAGTCGCGAAGGGTCAGATCCCCGAGCAACTCGTCGCGGCCGACCGGGCCCGCAGTCTGTCCTGGCCGCGGTGCGGGCGGCGCCGGTCGAGCCGAGGCTGGACCTGGCGCTGGACGTCCGTCCAGAGCAGGCCACGTCGTCTCAGCGCTGCGGGGGCTCACCTTGCGGGGGCACCTGAGCCCCACTCGGGCAGAGGACCTCTTGACCGACTTCGAGGACCTGCCCTTGCAGCGCTGGCCGTCGGCCGATGCCCTGCGGCGCCGCGCCTTCCAACTCAGAGACAACGTCTCGGCTACGACGCCGCCTATGTCGCCCTGGCCGAGGCACTGGACTGCATTTTTGTGACGCGCGACAGGCGGTTGGCGCCCTCGAGCGGGCACGCCGCCCAGATCCAGGTCCGGTGACCGATCGGCGCGTTGCGTCCGACGTCCCATACCCGTCGGTCAGTCGTCCGTTGATTCATGCAAACGATCACGGTCGGGTCGCCCGGCCCGGGCGCGGCCTTGCCGTCGGCGATCGCGTACAGCTCCAGCACCACGTTCTTCTTCGCCTCGTAGTCCGGGTCGGTGCTGGTCTTCCAGGTCTTCACGGCTTGAAAGCTGAAGCCCTCCTCACGGAGCAGCGCTCGCAAGCCCTCATGGCTGATGTCATCGACCACCCCCCGGGCGACCAGGAAGTCCGCCAGCTTGGGCAGGCTCCAGGTCGAGAACGGCAGACCATGATCGGTCGGCCTGGCCAGCGCCGTCTTCTTGATCTGCTGCCGCTGCGGCAGCGTGAACTTCGGCGGCCGGCCGCCCCGGTACTTCGGTTGCAGCGAGTCGAACCCGTCGGCGTTGAAGTTACGGATGACGTCCCGGACCCGGTCCGGGCTGGTGAACGTGACCTTCGCGATCTGCGGGACGTCCATACCCTGCGCGGACAGCAGCACCATCTGCGCCCGCCGCCAGGTCACGACCGACCCGCTGCTGCGCCGCACGATCCGCAGCAGCCTGTTGCCCTCGTCGCTGGTGATCTCTCGGACGTGCACGCGACACACCATCTCGCTTCTCCTGGGGGAAGTCAGGATCAACGAGACCTAGCATCAGACGATCAACCACGCCCGCCGGGGATCTTGCCCGGCGTGTCGCTCACAAGGCAAACGTTGGCAGCAGCGGCACTAGGTGCCTCTCCGTCGGCCAGGCCGCGAGGACGGGGCCACCGCCCCACCGGGGGTTACGCAGCGTCTTCCACGTCGCCGTGATGACCCGCTTTGACAGCGTGACCAGGGCCGGCTCGTTCTGGAAGTTGTCCTTGCCCGGGACGTACAGAAGCGGCTGTTCACCGAGCCGCTGGCCTGAGCAAGCAACCACTGCACGGCCCGCTCGTCGGCCAGGGGGTCGTCGGGAGCGTGCGCGACGACGACGGCCCGAGGGACGTCGCGCACAGACTCGGTTTTCCCCGGTGCTCAGCGACTTCGCACGCACGATGGTGTCGAACTTTCCGATACAGGCGATCCTGGACCGGCTCGTCGAAAGCATCGTGGAGGTGCTGCCGGTCACCGCCGCCGGGGTCACGCTGATCTCGCCGGGCCGCAATCCGCACTTCGTCGCGGGCGTCCAGTGCCGGGGCGTTGCAGATGGAGAAGTTGCAGACCGCCCTCGGGCAGGGTCCGTGCGTGACCGCCTACACCAGCGGTGAGCTGGTCAGCGTGCCCGACCTGCACGCCGCCGCCGGCTACCCGCAGTTCGCGGCGCCGCGACGACCGGGCTGGTGGCAGTGTTCGCGTTGCCGCGGCGAGCTCGCGGGCGACGGCGACGTTGGCGACGACCGGGCGCTTCTTGCGCTCATCGAAGTCCTGCGACGGCCAGATCGGGGCGCTGGACCTGTTCCCGCATCAACCCCCGGGCGACTGGCCCCCCGGGACCTGGCCGCGGCGCAGACCCTGGCGGACGTCACCACCGCCTACCTGCTGAACGCCCGAGCCCCCGGACAGGCGCAGGCAGCCGCGGAACGGTTCCGGCGACGACGCGCTGCACGACGGGCTGACCGGCCTGCCGAACCGGGTGCTGCTGCAGCAGCGGCTGGACCACGCCGCGGAACGCGCCCGGCGTAGCCACGCACACGCTGCGGTGCTGTTCGCCGACCTCGACGGGCCAAACAGGTCAACGACACCTACGGACACCCGGTCGGCGATGCGTTGCTGGTCGCAGTCGCGCACCGGCTCGCCGGGCTGCTGCGATCCGGCGACACTCTGGCGCGGGTGTCCGGCGACGAGTTCGTCATCCTGTGCGAAGACCTCACCGCCACCGAAGACGTCGAGGCCCTCGCGCAGCGCATCGATCAGGCATTCACCACCCCGTTCGACCTGCCCGCCGGCGGCGTCAGCGCCCCGCCGGGCATCCCCGCCCGACGCACTGATGACCGACGCCCGCCAGACTCGACTCAGCAGGGCACTGACAGCGGCGTGACCCCGGTCGAGCCCGGCCACAGCGGCCGGCTGCAGGTCGAGGTGCCTGGGTGCGCTTCGACCTCTCGGGCGGCGGGATGTCCGCCGGGTTGTTCATGGCGTCCCCGGGACGGTGCGCTACGTGTTTCCCTCGACCGAGCACGCGACGATCGTGGAGGCGAGGTGACCTTCACGGACGAGGCTGGCAGCAGCGAGACCTATCGGCCCGGGGACAGCTACCTGATCCGACAAGGTCAGGTGATGACGTGCGCCAGCGTCACGCGCGTCGTCAAGTCTTTCTCGGGCCCGGCGGCGCCGGCTTCGACGTGCGCCTCGACGCGTCCCCGGCTCTGCGCGGCTACGTGCACGCCGCGGCCGGCTGGGACCTCAGCCGGTCCGCGCCGGAGCCGGTCGAGCCGTGGGCCGAGACCGACGTGCTGCTCCTGGACGACCCCCCGTCGCTCGACGCCGTCAACATGGCCGTAGTCCACGCACGCCTGTCGGGGGCGCGAGTCCGGGCAGTCGTCGCCGCCTTCGACCCGCTCCAGCTCACGGCGCCGCTCAGCGACGGCGACCTCGGCGGGTTCATAGGCGGAAGCGGCGCCCGCTCCACCGGCTCAAGAGCTGCTACCGGCAGAAGGAGAACGTCGGAGCGGTCGCCGCCCGCGCCGCCGACGTCGTCGCCGGCTCGACTCCGTTCCTCGACGGGGGCAAGGTCGCCCGGTACCGCGCCGAGCGCGAGCTCGTCACCAGCCGCGGCAACGAGATCGTGTTCCGGAACCCGACCGGGTACGCGTCGACGTTCGACCCCGGCACCGATGGCGACTGGCGCGGGCACATGAAGTGGCTGGCGCGGCAGCCCCGGGCCGCCACCGGCTGGCCGCCGCTGCTCGTCGTCGTCGACGCATCCGTGACGATGCCGCCGCGGTGGGCCCGCGACCTCGCGGGCATCGCCAACCACGTGGTGTCGCTGACCGCGGTCCATGACGTCAAAGGCCTCGAGTACCAGAATGTCGTGATCTTGGTCGGCACCGACCGGTTCGTCGACCTGCAGGCCGGGTTCTCCGGGACGGGCCGGCGCCTGTACAACGAGTACCGGCTGCTCCGGATCCCGTTCTCACGGGCGAAGGACAGCCTCGCGGTCTTCGTGCTCCCGAACCCGAAATGGCCCGGGCGGCTCCGGGTCGGCGGGCGGCGGAGCCGTGACGGCGAGCATCAGCGGTTCCGGCGCGGCCTGCTCGCTGCTGTGGCATCGTGCAGCCCCGGCAGCCGTCAAGGGTTCGGGCCGTGGAACTGGTGGTCCCCGCTCAGCCACCGCATGAAGATGCCGCTGCGGTCGACGTACGTGCGGACGGTGGTCTCCCTCAGCCCCACCCGTCGAGCGTCGGCCTCGAACCGCCGCAGCTCCTCGACGAGCTCGGGCAGTGTCCACGAAGTGCCGGCGGCCATGCCGGCAACGTGCCACAGCCGACCCGCGGCGTCCCCGACCGGGGCCCGGTCCGCAGCGCCCCGGCCCTGTCGCCAAGGCCGGCCCAAGGGATAGCGTCCGCGGATCCGCACGTCCTGGGGAGAAGAAGTGCATCAGAGGCAGCCGCGTCCCCAGACCCCGCGCCGCCGCCGGTGACCGCCGCGTCGCCGCTCCACGCGCCTCCGCCTGCCTGGATCAAGGTCTCGCTCGACGCTAAGGAAGGACGCGATCCGCTCGGGCTGCAGACGACAACGCAGGACAGGCTCATGCCGCTGCTCCTGCCAGGCATGCTCGAGCTGACCCGCCGTGCGCGCTAGTTCTCGTTCTACGCGTTCCTCCTCGACGAGTACGCCTCCCGCAGGCTCGCCCCCGACAGCAAGTTTCAGTCGTCTTTCATCCGCCGGCGGGAGTGGGACCTCGGCCTCGCCGTGCAGCGGTGCCCGCTCAAGTGCGGCTCCGGCCCCGTCGGCGCGCGGCGCCTCGGCGGCATCGCAGGCGGACCGGGGCCGTTCCCCCGCGGCGAGTCCGTCGAGAGCTCCTACGGCGGCTACGGCCTCTACTACCGCAGCCCGATGATCCAGACGGGGCTCGTCGCCCGCGCCGGCACGCTGCTCGGCGACCAGCCGATACCGATCGACGTCCTTCGCCCCAGTGCGCGCGCCCGCGATCTCGCGGGCGAGTTCCGCTCCGCCGTCAGCGGGACGGCCTGGGGATGGCCCCTGTCCTTAGGCCTCTCCTCGAGGTCGCCGCGACCGAGGACCGCCGGCGCACCGGCCGGCTGCGCTTCGCGTCCCTGCCCGCGCCGTGGACGTTGGAGGCCCTGGACTTCGACGCCAGCCCCGCCCTGGACCGCGCCCTGATCGGCGACCGGGCGTCGCTGCGGTTCCTGGAGCAGGCCTGCAACGTGCTGCTCGTCGGACGGGCGGGGTCGGCAAGACCCACATCGCCGTCGGGCTCGCCCGCAAAGCCGCCGAGGTCGGCTACCGGGTCTACTTCACCACCGCTGCCGACCTCGCCGCCCGCTGCCACCGGGCCGCCCTGGAAGGCCGCTGGGCGACCACGATGCGCTTCTACGCCGGCCCCACCCTCCTCGTAGTTGATCTATGCCGAGCCGGCGACTATCCCGAGGGGCGTCGGGGCGCAGTCGGTCCCAGACGCGAGGGGGCTACCGCTCCGGGCGGCGACGAGGTGCTCGGCCAGGGCCTTCGGGTCTGCAACGCGACCCTGCAGAAGAGGCTGCGTGACCTTGCGTCGCTCGGCCGCGGGCAGCGGAGTGAGCGGGATCTGCATTCCCAGCGCGGAGGCGACCTCCGCCAAGGTTCCCAGGGTGGGCTTGCTGTGGCCGCTCGCGAACAGACGCCGTATGGACGCGGGCTCGGCGCCGATCGCGCGGGCCAGCTCGGCTTTGGTCAGGCTGCCTCGCGTGCCTCGTCGAGCTCGTTGACCGACAACCTGGGTGGGTGGCAGGGCGGCTATGCCCTCGACGTCTGGGGGCGCGCGTGAACACCAAGGCAACCGGTCGCACGTTCCGCAGGTGCGGGTGGAGAGACAAGGAGACGGGACGCCGGCTGGGAGGGCGCTG
>JAABUN010002653.1_pt1 | contig 30766 bp, 26 predicted proteins | sample 5559311 | NCBI WGS metagenome assembly JAABUN01 (sample SAMN10711877, study PRJNA513370) | rock metagenome | isolation source: Antarctica rocks | place: Antarctica: Victoria Land, Siegfried Peak sud | reverse complement strand
GATCTTTCCCGAGGACCGCTCGTGGCTGGTCTCCATGCTGTGGGACGACGGCTGGACGTGCGTCGGCGGCCCCGCCCTGCTCATCGACGCCCTGGTCGACGACCCTCTGGTGCAGGCTCGGGTGGTGGGGTGCGGAGAGGATGCCACTCCACCGGGGCACATTTCCTCCTGACCGAGCCGTAGATCACTGCGCCGGTCGGTGCGTGTCAGACCAACGCCGGCGCTCCATACGCGGGGTCGTCATCTGAACGGTCGCGACCTTGGCTACGGCCGGCGTCCGAACCAGTCCAGCAGCGTGCTCTGCGGTGACGCATCGGGAGGCAGCGTGCCGCTCGGACCTGTGCCATAGGCCCCGAAGGCGAGCATGTCGTCCAGGTGAGGCTCGACCACCTCCAACAATCGGACGACAGTTCGCGGGTCAAGGGTTTCGTCGAGCTGCGCGGCACGCAGGAGGTCCCATGCGTGAACTACCAGGTCGACGAGGCGAAACCGCAGATATGCAGCCGCGGGAACGTTGCCGTTGGGGTGTGGAACGGGCTGCTGGGGCGGTGTAGTAGCGAACGCCTGCGCTTGGCGTCGTGCCGACTCGACCACGGCAGCAACTGGATCATCTCCGAGATTGTCATCCGTGAGCGTGGCCTTCGCCTCGTGGCGATCGACGCCCTCCAGCAGCAGCGCGGTGAAACGGTTTCCGACCACGACGTGCTCGACCAGCCCGCGTACCGAGAACTCGGACGGCGTCGGTCGCTTCCAGGAGTCCGCTGGTAGCTGACGCACGACCCGTTCGAACTCTGCCGAGGCCGCGTCGATCAGCTCCACGTTTCACAGGCTAGCGCCCGCGGAGCCCGGAGGTCGGCTGCGCGGCGGGCTGCAGTTGACCGGGGAACTTCTATCACCTGCACCGACAGTGCCGATGACCCTTCCCCCTACGGGCACAGCCGCCGGCTTATGAGTCCTTGGTCAAGAAACCGGTGGTCTACCTCCGCAGAGCGGTGGCCTGAGGTGTCGCGACGACGAGTTGGTGAGAGCACGGCACTCAGACGAGAAGTCGATGAAGGCGACACGCTGCGTGAGAACCTGCACCCACGCTTGCGGCCGGCACCGGCTCAATTCTGAGTAATTGGACAAGATGGTGAAAACCGCGCGACCGACGATCTTGTCGGTGCCCTGGTCGAAGCCGCATCGTGATGACAAGATAATCGGCTCCCTACCGGGAGCGACCTGCACACTGCTTACTACAGTTGCCGTCGGCGGAGCACGAGGAGCACGAGGAGATTCATGGCCTGGCTAGTCACCGGTGGTGCGGGGTACATCGGCTCGCACGTCGTACGTGCGTTCGAGGCGGCGGGAAAGCCCGTCGTGGTGATCGATTCCCTGACCAGCGGTCACCCGGACTTCGTTCCTGCCCAGGTGCCCTTCGTCCGCGGCACGATCCTGGACGGCGACCTGGTCCGGCACACCCTGCTCGAGCACGGGGTGACGGGTGTGGTGCACCTCGCCGGCTTCAAGTACGCCGGAGTCTCGGTGAGCAAGCCGCTGCTGACCTACCAGCAGAACGTCATGGGGACCGCCGTGCTCCTCGAGCAGATGCAGGCCGCCGGGGTGGACAAGATCGTCTTCTCCTCCTCCGCGGCGACCTACGGGACCCCCGACGTCGATCTGGTCACCGAGGCCACCCCCACGGCCCCGGAGTCCCCGTACGGTGAGAGCAAGCTGATCGGTGAGTGGCTGCTCGCCGACCAGGCCAAGGCGACCGGGCTGGCGCACACCTCGTTGCGCTACTTCAACGTGGTGGGCTCGGCCACGGACCAGCTCTACGACACCAGCCCGCACAACCTCTTCCCGGTCGTCCTCCGGCTGCTCGCGGCCGGCGGCACCCCGCAGATCAACGGGGACGACTACGCCACGGCGGACGGCACCTGTGTCCGGGACTACGTCCACGTGGCCGACCTCGCCGAGTCGCACCTGGCGGCAGCGGTTGCTCTCGGCGCTGGGCGCCCCCTGCAGCCGGTCTACAACCTGGGCAGCGGTACCGGGGTGTCGGTGCGAGAGATCATGACCGCGATCGCGGAGGTGACCGGCATCGACTTCGAGCCCACGATCGCCCCCCGGCGCCTCGGTGACCCGGCTCGGATCGTCGCGTCGGGTGAGCTCGCGGCCCGCGACCTCGATTGGCGGATGCGGCACACCCTGAACGACATGGTGGCGAGCGCCTGGCGGGCCCAGCAGCACCGCGCCGGTCGCTGAACCCGGGCGGGGCACGCTCAAGCCGGCAACACCCGTACGTCTCCGACACGCAGGTCGAGCACCTGCTCGAGCGCCGTCACGGGTGCGTCGAACCGGTCCTCGGTCAGCCTCCGGTAGGGCGCGAGCATCTGGACCTCGACGGCGCTCCGCTCCCGACCCGCCGGCCGGGTCCTCCAGCTGGCTACGATCCGACCTTCGTCCAGCACCACCGGGGAGAGCAGACCGTTGGCCTTGGCCCAGACCTCTCCGAGCTGCTCGGCGGTGAGGAACCGGGTCCGGTGCCGCCCGTGCAGACCCACCAGCAGACCGTCGAACTCGGGCAGCAGCCGCAGCCCCGGGTCCTCCCGGCCGGCCGGCGGTGGGTCGGCCAGGTCGAGGTAGTCCTCCCCGTCCGGACCGGCTCGGTGCACGACCTCCGCTCCCAGAGCGCGAACGGCCGCGTCCACCGCCCGCAGACCCGTGCCGGTGAAGAAGGCCAGGTCGTCGCGGACCACCGGCCCGTACGCCCCGAGGTGGACCCGCACCAGGGCGGCCAGCGCGGCGGCCGGGTCGGGACGCTCCAGCTCGGGCAGCAGGGCGCTGGCTAACCGGTGGTAGACGTCAGTCCGTCTCTCCCAGCGCCGGTCCCTCGGTCGGCGGATGAGTGAGCTGTGGCCCCAGACCAGGTTCTCGGCCGAGGTGTCGGCAATAGTCGCGTCGGGGTCACGCTCGGCCAGCCAGGCACGGATGTGGCTCACCATCTCGGTGCGGCTGCGCCACTGGTCGCCCGTCAGCCGCTCCACCTCGGCGACCACCTCTTCCGGGGTCGTCGCGACCAGGCCGAGGTGGCGGCGGATGGTCGGGGCCCTCACCTGCCGGGCCACGGCGTCCGCGAGGGCGAACTGGTCCCGGACGCTGGTGTGCACCGTGCCCCGCAGGTTGCTCGTCTTGAGCAGCTGGTGCGTCGTGAAGAGCTCGGTCATGGTGGCGTACGAGACCCCGGGCAACCGGGAGGCCGCAGCCAGGAACGGCGATCGGGGCACCTGCGACTGGATCGGACCCAGCCGGTGGAAAAGGTCCAGGACCGCGGTCGCGTCACGACCGGCGATCTCCGGGAACTGACGACCCAGGGTGGAGCGCCTGAGGTCCTCCTCACTCAGCGGGGGCATGCGCGACACGGTAGTGCCCCGCCCGACGCCGGAAGTAGGTCTAGCATGGCCCCTATGCACAGCAGTGCCCTCCTTGCCTAGCCGCGTGGCTGATCAGCCACGCGGCAACCCCTGGCGCCCCATGGCGCAGGGGTTTTTTCATGCCCGACCGGAGGCATTGGCGGGGGCGGCGCAGACCGAGAGAGAGACGACGAATGACCGATCAGGTCGAACGGACCGGCTATGACGCCGCGGCCGCACAGCAGCGGTGGCAGGCGTTCTGGGAGGCCGACCAGACCTTCGCCCCCAAGGACGACGGGTCGGCCGAGCGGCGCTACGTCCTCGACATGTTCGCCTACCCCTCGGGCGACCTGCACATGGGTCATGCCGAGGCCTTCGCGATCGGTGATGTGGTCTCGCGCCACCTGCGTCTCAAGGGCTACGACGTGCTGCACCCGGTCGGCTGGGACTCGTTCGGGCTGCCGGCCGAGAACGCCGCCATCGCGCGCGACGCCCACCCCGCCGAGTGGACCTACGCCAACATCGAGACCCAGGCCAACTCGTTCCGCCGCTACGGCCTGAGTCTGGACTGGTCGCGCCGGCTGCACACCTCCGACCCGGAGTACTACCGCTGGACCCAGTGGCTGTTCCTGCGCTTCCACGAGCGTGGCTTGGCCTACCGCAAGGCCAGCTACGTCAACTGGTGCCCCCAGGACCAGACGGTGCTGGCCAACGAGCAGGTCGTGGCCGGGGCCTGCGAACGCTGCGGCACCCTGGTGACCAAGCGGCAGCTGACCCAGTGGTACTTCAAGATCACCGACTACGCCCAGCGGCTGCTGGACGACATGTCCGAGCTGGAGGGCGGTTGGCCGGAACGGGTGCTGGCCATGCAACGTAACTGGATCGGCCGGTCCGAGGGCGCGTACGTCGACTTCGAGCTGGACGGTCTGGACGACCCCTCGACAGGCTCAGGGCGCGGCGGCTTGGGGCACAACCGGGTCGTCACCGTGTTCACCACCCGCCCCGACACTCTGTACGGGGCCACCTTCTTCGTCGTCGCCCCGGATGCCCCGCTGGCTGCCGAGATCGTGGCCGCGGCGAACCGGGCCGATTTCGAGGCCTATCTGGAGCAGACCAAGCGGGCCACCGAGATCGAGCGGCAGTCCACCGACCGGCCCAAATCCGGGGTCTATCTGGGCGTGCACGCGATCAACCCGGTCAACGGGGAGAAGATCCCGGTCTACGCCGCCGACTACGTCCTGGCGGAGTACGGGACCGGCGCGGTGATGGCCGTCCCCGCCCACGACCAGCGCGACCTGGACTTCGCGCGGGCCTACGACCTGCCCGTACGCCAGGTCGTCGACACCGGGTCCGAGGACCCGGCGGTGACCGGCGTCGCCACCCCGGGTGACGGGACCTACGTCAACTCTCCCGGGCTGGACGGCCTGGGGGACAAGGCAGCGGGGATCGCGGCCATCGTGGCCCAGCTGACCGACGCCGGGGCCGGGGAGGGCGCGATCACCTTCCGGCTGCGCGACTGGCTACTGAGCCGGCAGCGCTACTGGGGCTGCCCGATCCCGATCATCCACTGCGCCGTCTGTGGCGAGGTCGCCGTTCCGGACGACCAGCTGCCGGTGGAGCTGCCCTATCTGTCCGGCGCAGCCCTGGCGCCCAGGGGCACCTCCCCGCTCGCCGCGGCCACGGACTGGGTCAATGTCGACTGCCCACAGTGCGGCGGACCGGCCAAGCGCGACACCGACACCATGGACACCTTCGTGGACTCGTCCTGGTACTACTTCCGCTACTGCTCGCCGGGGGACACCGACGCCCCGTTCGACCCCGAGGACGTCCGTCGCTGGATGCCCGCGGCGCAGTACGTCGGCGGCGTGGAGCACGCGATCCTGCACCTGCTCTACATGCGCTTCTTCACCAAGGTGCTCTACGACATGGGCATGGTCGATTTCGTCGAGCCGATGCAAAAGCTGCTGAACCAAGGTCAGGTGATCAACCAGGGCAAGGCCATGAGCAAGTCGCTCGGCAACGGAGTCGACCTGGGCGCTCAGATCGACCGGTTCGGGGTGGACGCGGTCCGGCTGACCGTGATCTTCGCCGGTCCGCCCGAGGAGGACGTGGACTGGGCCGACGTTTCTCCGGCCGGCTCGCTGAAGTTCTTGTCCCGGGCCTGGCGCATCGCCGACGAGGTCAGCAGTGAGCCGGGCGCCGACCCAGCCACCGGGGATCCCGCGCTGCGACGCGACACCCACCGGTTGCTGGCCGACATCGACCAGCTGTTGGAGGGTCAGCGTTTCAACGTCGCCGTCGCCCGGGTGATGGAGCTGGTCAACGCGGCCCGGAAGGGGATCGACTCCGGTCCCGGTGCCGGCGATCCGGCCGTACGCGAGGCCGCCGAGGTGGTGGCCGTCGTGCTGAGCCTGGTCGCTCCGTACGTCGCGGAGGAGATGTGGGACCGGCTGGGGCACGCGCCGTCCATCGCCAACACCAGCTGGCCGGTCGTCGAGCCGGGCCTGCTGGTCACCGAGTCGGTGACCTGCGTCATCCAGGTGCAGGGCAAGGTCCGCGGCCGGATCGAGGTGGCCCCGTCGATCGATGAGGATGAGCTCCGCGCCCTGGCCCTGGCCGAGGAGTCGATCGTCCGTGCGTTGGCCGGCCGTCAGATCGCCAAGGTGATTGTCCGGGCCCCCAAGCTGGTCAGCATCGTTGCGACACCACCCTCCTAACCCGTACCCGCGATCGTCGCGACCAGGCCCAGATGGTCGGTCCCCGCGACCCGGATCCGGTGGACCGACGTCGCCGTGAGCCGGCGGCTGAGCAGGACGTGGTCGATGGGCAGCAGCGGCGGGATGGCCCGGTTGGCCGGATAGGTCGGCAGCCAGCCCGCTCCGGCCAGGTCGGTGGCGCTGCGCAACCCGTCGCTGCGCAGCTGCAGCATTGGCCCGTGGTCGTCCACGGCGTTGAAGTCCCCGGCCACGATCATGGGTTCGTCGAGGTGGGGCCGGAGAACGGCCCGCAGGGCCGCATGCTCGGACTGCCACTGGTTGCCCCCGCAGTAGGGGTTGCAGGGGTGTACGGCGGCCAGCCGGATGGTCCCGACTCCGGGGGCCTCGACGGTGGTGAGCCACTGGTGGAAGACGGCTGGTCCGATCAACGCGCTCCCGCTCAGCGGGAAGCGGGAATAGACGGCGGTGTTGAAATCGCCGTCCGCGGGGTCACCGAGGGCGTACGGGAAGCGTTCGTCCCAACCCAACGGCTTGAGCGAGCGCAGCCACTCCGGGGTGGTCTCGACCAGGATGACCGCGTCGACCCGCTGAGCCGCGGCCGCGATGGCCCGGGGGTCGGCTTCGCCTCGGAACACGTTCAGGCTCAACACGGTGATGGTCGGGGTGCTGACGGTGCGGTCATCGCGTACGAAGAGCGGGCCGAGCCAGGCCAGGTGGGCGGCGCTCAGGCCGAGCACGAGCAGCAGCACGACGATCAGGACGCCGCGGCAACGGGCATGGACCAGGGCCACGACGACCGGGACCAGGGCCCCGAGGTAACCCAGCAACCCGTACGGGATGAAGGAGGCCGCCAGCGCCGGCGTGTCGTCGGTCGGCGGAAACACCCGGAGGACGGTCGCGGTGACGGCGGGCACCAGGAGGCACATCGCCAGCACGACCAGCACACTCTGTCCCCGCCGGGGCTGCGGGCTGGTGTCCCAGGCCGGACCGCGCGTCGTACGTCTCGGGGTGGCGGCGGTGCTCACCGGCTGCGGCGGGCTGCAGCGGGATTGCGCCTGGTCATCCGAACCTCCTGCGGCTGGGGCGGGAACTCCGACACCCGCCGGTCGTCTGTCTCGACCCAGCAGTGGGCTCGAAAGAACCGTAGCGCGCCCTCGTTCTCGCTCAGCACCCACAACGAGGCTTCCGGTGTCCCGGTGTCGAAGATCTCTTGGCCGGCGAACTCGAGCAGCGCCGAACCGTAGCCCCGCCGCCCGTGGTGGGCCAACACGCCGAGGTGTCGCACCTGGGTGGAGTCAAAGGCGACGAACCCGACGGGGGAGTCGGCCAGCTCGAGCAGATGGACCCGGGTGCTTCGGTCGTGCAGCAACCGTCGCCACCGACGGGTGACCGCCGTGACGGGGTAGGGAAACTCCGCGGGTGCGAAGATGTGGGCCAGGCCATCTTCGGAGGCGGCTCGCTCCAACCGGGTGAGCAGTCGGCTCTCGTCCGGGCGGGCCCGTCGGATCCGGAGCCCGGTCTCGGTGTCCTCCAGGGGCGGGTCGTGCAGGTCGAGGATGTCCAGCAGCTCGGTGGCCACCCGATCCGCCCGGGTGAAACGGCCACGCCGGGCCGCAAAGTTGGACTTCTGCACCGCCCAGGCCTCGGCGTACGCCTCCTGCGAGCCGACGATCAACCCGTTCTCCCCGGGCGCGATGAGGGTGATCTCGTCCCACTCGAAGGTGTGCCGGCGGAACGGGTTGGTCACCACCACCCCCCGCTCGGTGGCCTGCAACCGTGGGTGCAGACCGAAGCGCCAGGCGTAGACCAGAGCGAGGACGGTCAGCACGACGAGCCCGCCCGGGATCAAGGGCGTGCCCTCGGTGCGATAGATGAGGTAGGCGAGCAGCGGCACCGCGATGCCGGCGGCGATAGCGAAGAGCCCGACGACCACGAGGGCCGCGGGGGAGGCGCGCCAGGAACGTCGGGACGGGTCGGGCATCGCTCTTCTCTCTGACCGGCTCCTCGCTGCCGGCGACTGCTTCCAGACCGCCCCCCCGGGCTCACGCCTACGCTGAGGAGATGGCGGGCGTGGCAGTGGTGACCGACTCTACGGCGTCGGTGGATCACACCGACGCCGTACGGGCCGGGGTGGGTGTGGTCGGACTGCGGGTGGTGATCAACGGGCGGAGCCGGCTGGAGTCCGAGGTGGACTCGGCGGAGGTCGCTCGGGCGCTGCGCGCCGGTCGCCGGGTGAGCACGTCGCAACCGAGTCCGGACGCGATCTATGCGTTGTACGCCGCCCTCGCCGAGGCGGGGCACGAGGCGGTCGTCGCCGTGCACCTCAGCGCCCGGATCTCCGGCACGTACGCCGCCGCCGAGCTCGCCGCTCGTGCGGCTCCGCTCCCGGTCGTGGTGGTCGACAGCGCGACCCTCGCCCTGGGTACGGGTTTCGCCGCGCTGGCCGCGGCCGAGGCCGCCCGGGGTGGGCGAAACATGCACGAGGTCGCCGCCGTGGCTCATCGTCGGGCCGCCGCCTCGACCACCTACTTCTACGTCGACGACCTGGACTACCTGCGTCGGGGCGGCCGGATCGGAGCTGCCGCCGCCATGATCGGGTCGGCGTTGGCGGTCAAGCCGTTGCTGACCGTGGCCGAGGGGGAGATCCGGGTGTACGAGCGGGTCCGCACCGAGTCCAAGGCGCTGACCCGGTTGGCCGAGCTGGGCCTCGGTGCGTTGGCCCGGGCGGCGGCCATCAGCGACCACGTGGATGTGGCTGTGCACCACCTGGACAACCCCGATGGCGCTGCTCGGCTGGTGGAGCGGCTCCGGGGTCGGGTCTCCACGCCCAGCGACATCGTGGTGGCCGAGCTGGGTGCAGTCCTGGGGGGTCACGTCGGGCCCGGGATGCTCGGCATCGTCATCTCGCCCCGCGTCTGAGGGCCGAGTTGTCCCCAGCCCGACCGGTGCGTTCAGCCCTGTCCACAGCTACGTCCCCGGTCCGCACGATCGGCGCCAGGCGTCCTTAGGTTCTCGGTATGGAACCACGCCGACCCCGCCTGGATCCGCTGCTGGCCGAACAGGCCAACGAGCGGTTGGCCTTCGTCCTGGCCGACCGCGGCCCGAGGCGTGCCCAAACTTCGACGGATGGCCAGCCTGCGGCGGATGACCAGCCCGTCTTGACCGGGGCGGTGGAAACGCCGACCTCGAGGGCCCCGGGCCCGGCCCCGGACCCGCCCGCCGACCCGCCCGCGGAACCGGCCGAGCTCGGGCTGGTCGACGACCTGCCGGCGATGCGGCGGTTCAACCGTCGACACCTCAGTGTGCTCGCGGTGCTGGTGGCGCTCGGCCTGATCGGCGGGGGTTGGAGCCTGCTCCGCGCCCGCCCGGTGGCGGTGGCCAGCCCGGGAGAGGTGCTGGTGAGCGCACCGGTGGTCCCGAGTGGAAGACCGCCGACCGCCACGCCGTCGCCAGCGACCACGATCGTGGTGCACGTGCTGGGTGCGGTCAAACGGCCGGGCCTGGTCAAACTGGCAGACCGCACCCGGGTGCAGGACGCGATCGACGCGGCGGGTGGGTTCACCCGCGGAGCTGATCCCGGTGAGCTGAATCTGGCCCAGCCGCTGGCCGACGGGCAGCAGATCCTGATCGGCAGCCGGAACAAACCGGCCGGGGAGGTGCGTGACGGCGCCGCCGGCGCCGGGCCCGGCGCCGGCGGGTCGACGTCGGGCGCGGCGGTCGACCTCAATCGGGCCACCGAGGCTCAGCTGGAGGAGCTACCCGGGGTCGGACCGGTGATGGCCGGAAAGATCGTCGCCTGGCGGACCGAGCACAGCCGGTTCAGCCGGGTGGAGGAGCTCCAGGAGGTGGACGGCGTCGGGCCGAAGACGTACGCCCAGATCGCTCCCCACGTACGGGTGTGAGCAACCGGGCACCGTTGCGCCGGGGCCGAGAAGTCGTCCAGGAAGGTTTGACGCGCTGGTGGTCGGCGCAACAGGTTCGACAGCCCGGGGTGGTGGCCGTCCGGCGGGTGGACCTGCGTCTGGTGCCCGTCGCGGCTGCCGGGTGGGTGGCCGGTTGGCTGGGCACCTGGGCGACGGGTGCGGCCTGGACCGCCGCGGGCGCGGGCGTGTTGATCGTCCTGGTCGTGGCGGTGCGCCGCCGCTCGGCGTGGCTGGCCGGGACCGCCCTGGTGATCGCCGTGCTGACCGGCCTGGGCGGGTTGCAGGCGTACCGGCTGCAGACGGGCCCGCTCGCCGAGGTGGCTCGTCAGGAGGCGGTGGTGACGGCTGACCTGATGGTCCGGGGCGACCCCAGACTGCACCCGGCCCAGGGGTCCAGGCCGGCCTACCTGACCCTCGACTGCACCCTCGAGGCCTTCTCCGGGCGGAGCGCCAGCTGGCGGCTGCGGGCTCCGGTGCTGGTGGTCGGCAGCGGCGCAGGGCTCGACGAGCTCCGACAGCTGGTGGTGGGCAGCCGGATCCGGCTGGACGGGCGGCTGCAGGCTCCTGACCGGGGCTCGCCGTTGGCGGCCGTGCTGCGGGTCCGCGGGAAGCCCGAGCTGCGGCAGGGCCCCGACGCCGGGGCATCAGCCGTGGAGAGGGTCCGGGCCGGACTTCGCACGGCCGTGGCGGAGCGGCGTCCCGAGCCTCGAGGACTGGTCCCCGCGTTGGTACTCGGTGACACGTCCCGGGTGGACCCGGAGCTGGTCGCTGACTTCCAGACCACCGGACTGACCCACCTCACGGCGGTGTCCGGAGCCAATCTGACCCTGCTGCTGGCGTTCATCCTGATCGGTGCCCGATGGCTCGGCGTCCGCGGCTGGTGGCTCCGGGTGGTCGGACTCGCTGGTGTCGCCGTCTTCATCGCCCTCTGCCGGACCGAGCCGAGTGTGCTCCGGGCGGCGGCGATGGGGTTGGTGGCGCTAGCGGCGCTGGGCGCGGGTGGCCGCGCGGCCGGGTTGCGCAACCTCTCGGTCGCCATGATCGGGTTGCTGATGGTGGATCCGTTCCTCAGCCGCTCGCTCGGGTTCGCCCTGTCGGTGCTCGCCAGTGCCGGGATCATCTGGTGGGCGCGTCCCTGGGCCCTGGTGATGAACCGATGGATGCCGATGGTGGTGGCCGAGCTGGTGGCTGTGCCCCTCGCCGCCCACCTCGCCACCGTGCCCGTCGTCGCGGCGATCTCCGGACAGGTGAGCATGTCGGGCCTGCTGGCCAACGCCGCGGCCGGACCCTTCGTCGGCCCGGCGACCGTGCTCGGATTCGCCGCCGCCGGCGCATCACTGGTGAGCGGCGAGCTCGCGGCCGTCCTCGGCTTCGGGGCGGCGTGGAGCGCCCAGGTGATCATCTGGGTGGCCCACGCGGGTGCGGAGCTGCCCGGTTCCTCCTGGCGATGGCCGGTGACCCCATGGGCGGTGGTGTGGCTCGGGGTCGTGGCGCTGCTCGCTGGTCTGGGTATGGCGTACGTGCTGGCCCGTCGCTGGGTCACCCTCGCTGTGGCGGTGCTGATGGTCGGTGGGTTGGCCGGGGCACCCGTGCAACCCGGCTGGCCGCCGCGGGACTGGGAGCTGGTCAGCTGCGACATCGGCCAGGGGGACGGTCTGGTCGTTCGCGCCGGTCGACATGCCGCGGTCGTGGTCGACGCCGGCCCCGACCCTGCCGGGATGCGGCGGTGTCTCGACCAGCTCAAGATCACCGAGGTGCCGCTGCTGATCCTGACCCATTTCCACGCAGACCACGTGGACGGGCTGGCAGGGGTGTTCGAACGCCGCAACGTCGGCCGGGTCTGGGTCAGCCCGTTGGCTGAGCCCGGCGACGAGGTGGACCGGGTGAACCGGCTCGGCGTCGAACACCACGCCATGGTGGAGTCCCCGGCACCAGGCACCCAGGCCCAAGCCGGTGAGGTCGGTCTGTCCGTCCTCGGACCAGTGGCGCACCTCGCTACGGGAGAGGACGAGTCCTCGGTGCAGAACGACGCCAGCCTGGTGGTCCTGGCCAGGGTGTCCGGTCTGCGGATCCTGCTCACCGGGGATGTGGAGCCGGCGGGCCAACGGGCGATCCTGGCTGCCGGCGTGGACCTGCGGGCGGACGTGCTGAAGATCCCGCACCACGGCTCGGCCCGGCAGGAGAGGGACTTCTTTGCCGCCACCCACGCCAGCGTGGCCATCGCCAGCGCCGGCGTGGACAACGACTACGGCCACCCGGCCCCGCGTACGCTGCAGCTGGCCCAGTCCCTGGGGATGACGGTGCTGCACACCGACCGAGACGGCGCCATCGCCATCGTCGGGCGCCAGGGCAGGTTGGCTGCGGTGACCCAACGGTGAGCTGTGGGCGGCGCTAATAGTCACTAGCCACTAGGAGGGTCCGACGACGGGGTCGAAAGCTGAGGTCCGGCCGTCACAGCGGACGACGACCCTCGGACCACGCTCGGTGAGGGTGAGGTGACCGAGGTCGGGTTGATCCCCGGCGGGCACCCCGGCGAAGCGGACCGCCAGTGCCTGCCGGCTCGAGCAGGTGTAGGTCCACAGGTCGGCCCCGTCGCCGGGACGCAGGGCGATCAGCTGACCCGCCCGCCCGTCGAGCCGGTCGCTCAACGCCATCACCAGCACCTCCCCGTACTGGGCCATCACCAGCTTGCCGGTGATCGGGCGACCTTCCGGGGTCGAGGCCTTGACCGGGGAGACCGACGCCGGGAGGGTCCGGGTGACGAGCTGTCGATAACCGGAGAACGTGGTGATGGTGCGGCACCGGAAGCCGTTGGCCACCACGGTGCGGGCCGGCCAGGGTTCGGCGGCGCTCGGGTCCGGCCGCAGGATCAGCGAGCCGCAGGTGAAGTGCTTGTCCCGGGCCGGGCTGGCGTAGAGCAGGGTGGTGGTCCGCTTCTCCGCCGATGTGTTGGCGGGCCAGCTCAGCCAGCCCGTGCAGAGCAGGGTCAGGACCAGGGCCAGGGTGAGCCAGACCGAGGAGAGCCGATGTCGGGGCGGCCACCACTGGTAGCCGACCCAGATCGTCACCCCGACCAGCAGGCCGCTGAGGTAGAGCAGGACCGTGCTCGGGGTCAACAGCCCAGCGAGCCGCAGGGACACGGTGTTGTCCTGCAGGCCAGCGGAGGCGTTGCGCAGCTCCTGGCCGAAGAGGCAGCGACCCACCGCGGTGGGCGCGGGGCCGATCAGCGCGTACGCCGCCAAGAAGGCCATGCCGCTGCGCCAGGTCTTGGGTGCAGTGACCGCTCGACCGAGGGCGTCGCCGTGGTAGGTCGCGTATCCGGCGGCACCGACCCAGCCGAGCATCAGCAGCACCCCCACCGCCGACGAGGTGAAGGCCGAGGAGATCAGCAGGGCGGCGAAGGAGACCAAGGTGACCAGCAGCCCGATCGCCGTCGGGACGACCATCGCCGCCCGCCCCCACCAGCGACGCGTACGCGACAGCCAGAACAGCAGCAGGCCGCCGGCCAGCAGCACCAGACCCGGCAACCCGGACTGGGCGACCTGGGCCTGGACCTGCGGGTTCGAATCGCTGGTCAAGTCCTTGCTGACCAGGGGGGACAGCTGGGTCAACCACCACTGGTGAGCGGGGAAGGTGCTGGTCTCGGGTATCCAGTAGGCGATGAAGAACACCCAGTGCACCGTGGCCGAGATGATCAGCGGAGTCGCCGCGGCGAGCCGGGCTCGTTGCCCCCTGATCTCCCCGGTCCCGGTCCCGCTCTCCAGCGGACCGATACCGGGCGGCGCCGCGTCCGGGTCGGCGTAGCCGATCTGGCTCATCGGGTGGGGCCGATCTGGCTCATCGGGTGGGGCCGATCTGGCTCATCGGGTGGACACCGACATCGGCTTCCCGGTCGGCCGGGCTGCCGACGGTCAGCCCCTGCTCGATCTGCTGCTGGGAGGCTGGGGCCTGCCGGAACCACGACGGCACCAGCTCGGTGTCCAGATCGACCACGGCGACGTCCCGGCGGGCCAGCACCCCGCCGGCGAACGACTCGGGGAGCCAGCGGCTGGCGAGCAGCTCGGTCAAGGTGAGGCGGCGTACGTCGGCGAGGCGGTTCATCCCGACCGCCGTCCGGGCGGCGGCCAGCACTTCTCGGTGCAGTTGACGCAGCAACTCGGCTTCCAGGTCGTTCGCGAACTCCGCCGCTAGGTCGAGCAGGGCTCGGTGGCCGTCGTCAGCGGCCAGCTGCACGGTCACCCTGATCACCGTGTTGTCGATGTCCGAGCCGTCCAGGGTTCGCAACTGGTCGGTGCTGACGTCGAGTGCGACCGGCGCCATGCTGAGGACCAGCACCTGCGTCGGGTCCCGGGTGGACCGCAGACGCGGCCTGAGGTGGTCACCCGGGACCTGCAACTGCGGCGGCATGCCCGCCGCGAAGAGCAGGGCCACCGTGCCCGCTCTGACGGTGGCAAGCCGGTCGAGCGGCTGGAGGGCCCCGGCCAGGCGAAGGCTCTCAATCCCGACCGCACCGGGGGCATCCTGGGCGAGGTGAGCCCGGGTCTGCCCCGACGCCACGCGGTGCACGAGCGAGCTCCAGAATCCGGTCGCCACCACTGTCCCCTTCGCTCCCGCAGGCTACCGATCATGTATACCAACAGGTGTCGGTCCCGGCTGGCATGCTGTGCAGCGTGGTTGCCAAAAAGTCGGTCTTCGGACGGGTCGTTCTGGTCAGCGGCCCTGAGGGTCTGCTCGCCGATCGCGCCGTCGACGATCTGCTGGGCCAAGTCCGGTCCGAGGAGCCTCAGGCCGAGGTCACCGAGGTCGAGGCTGTCCGGCTGGACGGACCCCGGCTGGCTGAGATCACCAGTGCCTCCCTCTTCTCCACCCGTCGGGCGGCGGTGATCACCGACCTGGCCAACCTGGACCCGGAGCTTCATCCTGACCTGCTGAGTATCGCCCGGGCCAAGACCGAGGACCTGGCCCTGATCGTCGTGCACGGTGGTGGGCAGAAGGGAAAGGGTCTGCTGGACAAGCTCAAGAGCGGTGGGGCCGACGTGGTGGACTGTCCGAGCGCCAAGATCTGGGAGCTGCCGCAGTTCGTCGCGGCCGAGGCCAAGCGGGCCGGCCGGTCCATCGATGCCGGGGCGGCTCAGCAGCTGGTGGACGCAGTCGGTCACGACCTGCGGGCGTTGGCCGGTGCGCTCACTCAGCTGATCTCCGACGGCGAGGGCGGGTCGATCACCGCCGAGCAGGTGCGTCGCTACTTCGGCGGCCGTTCCGAGGTGACCAGCTTCGTGGTCGCCGATGCCGCCCTGGCCGGCCGCACGGGGGTGGCGATGGAGCAGCTGCGGTGGGCGGTGGCGACCGGGGTAGCTCCGGTGCTGATCACCAGTGCGCTCGCCTCCGGCATCCGCGGGCTCGGCAAGCTGATCACCGCCGGCGGCGGTCAGCGCGAGGTCGACCTCGCTCGGGAGGTGGGGGTGCCGCCGTGGAAGCTCAAGTCCATGCGGTCGCAGGCCCGGGGCTGGGACCAGAGTGGTCTGGCCACCGCGCTCAAGGCGGTGGCTGTTGCCGATGCCGAGGTCAAGGGTGCCGCCGACGACGCGGCGTTCGCCCTGGAGCGGGCAGTCCTCACCGTTTCCCGGGCCCGGCGCAGCTGAGACGCACCACAACGCACAACGTCCCGACCTCCAGTGGTGGTCGGGACATCGTACGGACTAGGACGGCGGGTCGCGCCGGTTCAGTCGGCTGCCAGGGCCAGGCCCTGTGGGTGCAACCGGGCGATCAGCCCAGCTGAGCAGCCTTGGTCGCGATCGCTGATTTGCGGTTCGCGGCCTGGTTCTTGTGGATGACGCCCTTGGATGCGGCCTTGTCGAGCGCCCGATTCGCAGCCTGGGCCAGCTCAGTGACCTTGGCGCTGTCGCCGGAGTCAGCAGCCTCTCGGAAGCGACGCACGTGCGTCTTGAGAGCCGACTTCACAGCCTTGTTGCGCTGACGGGACTTCTCGTTCGTCTTGATGCGCTTCAGCTGGGACTTGATATTTGCCACGGGGCAGGCCTCTACGTTTCGTACGATGTGATCGGAATGCGTCGTCGGATGACAATCGGACGCGACCGCTCACACTATCAGCGGCCCCACAGCAACCCAAATCAGCGGCCGGCCAGGTAGCGGCCGGTATTGGGTCGACCCTAGGAGCGCGGGTCAAACGACGACCTGCTGCGCTGTACCCGGGCACGCACCGGGTTTCGTTGTCGTCGTCGCGGATAGAACCCCGCTATCCGACTCCTCCGACGCCTTGCCCGCCACGCACCCCGGGCACCTGCTCGCGACGGCCGTCGTTAACACCACGCTCCTAGGCGCGAGCGAGCGTGGAATGATGAGGCACCTACCTCGATCTCGTCTGAACCGTAGCTTGCCTGATTGTGAGAGCCCCTTCGTGAGTCCTGTCCCCGCGCCTTTCCCCGGTCGCACGCCTCCTGAGATCATCCGGAACTTCTGCATCATCGCTCACATCGACCACGGCAAGTCGACGCTGGCCGACCGGATGCTGCAGCTGACCGGGGTCGTCGACGGCCGGGACATGCGTGCTCAGTATCTCGACCGGATGGACATCGAACGGGAGCGTGGCATCACCATCAAGTCCCAGGCCGTCCGGATGCCCTGGACCCAGCAGGTCGGGGGGGTCGACACCACCTACATCCTGAACATGATCGACACTCCGGGCCACGTGGACTTCACCTACGAGGTGTCCCGATCGCTGGCGGCCTGCGAGGGGGCTGTGCTGCTCGTCGACGCCGCCCAGGGCATCGAGGCTCAGACCCTCGCCAACCTCTACCTGGCCCTGGAAGCTGACCTGACCACCATCCCGGTGCTGAACAAGATCGACCTGCCCAGCGCCCAGCCGGACAAGTACGCCGCCGAGCTGGCCGGCATCATCGGCTGCGACCCCACCGAGGTCCTCCGGGTCTCTGCCAAGTCGGGCGTCGGCGTGCACGAGCTGCTGGACGAGATCGTCCGGCTGATCCCGGCTCCGGTCGGCGACCCGGACGCTCCCGCCCGGGCGTTGATCTTCGACTCCGTCTACGACACCTACCGCGGCGTGGTGACCTACGTACGGGTGGTCGACGGTGAGCTCAGCCACCGCGAGCGGGTGCTGATGATGTCCACCAAAGCCGCCCACGAGACCCTCGAGGTGGGGGTCATCTCGCCTGATCCGGTCAAGTCCCAGTCGCTCGGGGTGGGCGAGGTCGGTTATCTGATCACCGGGGTCAAGGAGGTCCGGCAGTCCCGGGTCGGCGACACCGTCACCTCGCTGGCCAAGCCGGCCGCCCAGGACCTCGGCGGCTATCGGCACCCGAACCCGATGGTCTTCGCCGGTCTCTATCCCATCGACGGCGCCGACTATCCCGAGCTGCGGGAGGCGTTGGACAAGCTGACCTTGAACGACGCGGCCCTGACCTACGAGCCGGAGACCTCCGGCGCCCTCGGGTTCGGCTACCGGATCGGCTTCCTGGGCCTGCTGCACATGGAGATCGTCCGGGAGCGGCTGGAGCGGGAGTTCAACCTCGAGCTGATCTCCACGGCGCCGAACGTGGTCTACCGCGTGGTGTTGGAGGACGGCACCGAGCTGCACGTCACGAACCCGTCGGAATATCCGAACAGCGGCAAGATCGCCGAGGTGTACGAGCCTGTCGTCAAGGCCACCATCCTGACCCCCACGGACTACATCGGCACCATCCTCGAGCTCTGCCAGGCCCGGCGCGGCGTGCAGCACGCGATGGAGTATCTCTCCGCGGACCGGGTCGAGATCCGTTACACCCTGCCCCTGGCCGAGATCGTCTTCGACTTCTTCGACGCCCTCAAGTCCAGGACGAAGGGCTACGCCAGCCTGGACTACGAACCGGCCGGTGAGGAGGTGTCCGAGCTGGTCAAGGTGGACATCCTGCTGCACGGCGAGCCGGTGGACGCGTTCTCTGCGATCGTGCACAAGGACAAGGCTTACTCGTACGGTCTGCTGATGGCCGGGAAGCTCAAGGACCTGATCCCGCGGCAGCAGTTCGAGGTGCCGATCCAGGCCGCCATCGGTGCCCGGGTGATCGCCCGGGAGACCATCCGGGCCATCCGCAAGGACGTGCTGGCCAAGTGCTACGGCGGTGACATCACCCGTAAGCGGAAGCTGCTCGAGAAGCAGAAAGAGGGCAAGAAGCGGATGAAGATGGTCGGTCGGGTGGAGGTCCCGCAGGAGGCCTTCGTGGCCGCACTGTCCACCACCGAGGGGGTGAAGGCCGAGAAGAAGTAGGATCGCCGCTCGTTCGCCTGGGCGCCAGCGGTCGGACGATGGGGCGCGTCGTGCAACACAACGGATGGTCTCTAGCTAGTGTTTGATGGCCTTGCACTGGACGGCGTCCAGGGCGAGGTTGAGCCTCTTGCCTTGAAGGTCTCACGCGGGCAGGTGCTTGACATCCGATCTAATCAAAGGGGTCGTGATGAGCGCTGGGTTGGTCCATCTCAAGGTGGAAAACTTTCGAAGCCTGCGTTCAGTTGAGATACCTTTACGACCATTGAACGTCTTGGTCGGTCCAAACGGTGCTGGTAAGACTAATGTCCTTGAGGTATTTCGGTTTCTCGCCGACGTAATTCGAACCGATCTGGAGCCAGCATTTGCCTCCCGCGGAGGCTTCGATGAAGTCGTATTCCGTGGGGGCGCCAAGCCGCCCAATTTTATTCGAGTCACCCTGCAGGCCGCCTGGACCCGCTACAGCAGTGAGAATGCTCTGGATGAGTACGAGCTTCGGGTAGAAAGCCGCCAAGGACGCAGCCTTTCTCGAAATGAGAGCTTCCAGTTCAAGCGAACGCAGGGTCGAGGTCGTCGGATCACGATCAGCGGTTCGAAAGTAAATGTCGTAGGAACGACTTCCAATTCAGCAATTGATAGCGAACGGTCCTTCGGAATCCAGCGGCTAAGTAGTGGGCTGTCGACCTTGCCAAGACTGTCCGACGACGAGGGGGGGTCAGAGGTAAGCACTATGGCGGACAGGTTAGCATCCTTCCGTGTGTTCGACGTGAGCGTTGACGCGGCAAGGCGACCATCGCGGTTCCCCCGGGGTCGACACGAGGAACTTGACGATGATGCCGCTAATCTAGCGGCCTTTCTGTTAACGGTGAGGAACCGAGACGAGGCCGCTTGGAGGCGGCTGGTTGCCGACGCCGTCGAAGTCTTACCCCAGCTGGAAGGTGTTGACTTTGAGTATCCTTCGGGCGCTGCCCGAGAGGTGGTTGTAGTCCTGCACGAACGGGGTATCCGACGCCCCACCCAATTGGCTGATGCTTCTTTTGGTACGACTCGACTGCTGGGCCTTCTAGCACTCCTATATGATCCCGACCCGCCCGCCCTGACATGTGTCGAAGAGATTGATCACGGCCTACATCCGCAGGCCGTCGAGTTGCTGGTCGACCGTCTACGATCGGCGAGCACGAAGACACAGTTCCTCATTGCGACTCATTCTCCCGCGTTGTCAGATCGACTCAAACCGGAAGAACTAATCATCTGCGAGCGGCGCGATGACGGCTCGTCGGCAATTCCAGCCCTTCAGGAGAGTGATATCCGCCGGATAGTTGATGCGAGCGGTGATACGCCTCTGGGTGAGCTTTGGTATTCGGGGGCGCTCGGTGGCGATCTGTGAGTCGTCATAGTATCGGGACGAGTACTACAGCGCAGAAGTCGCCTGTTCTGGTCGTCGCCGGGGAGGACGCGAATGACAGGCAATGCCTAAAGATTGCCATCGAGTACTTTTGTCTGGGGCTCCGAGGCCGAATTGTGTTCATCAACAAGACCATTCGGCTGCATCGGGCGAGCGGCTCAGCATTGAATGACCGCGTCGATAAAATTACCAATCTCGCAAAAGCCCGCGCCGCCCGAGAAAATTCGCCATTGGCGGCTCTAGTAGTTCATGAAGACTACGACGCGGTCGAAGACAATTCGAGACTGTTGGCCAAACGTAGAGTCGAATCGGCCTTGGTTCGCGTAGTGGACCCTGCAGTTTACGCGCTTGCGGTTGAAGAAACGGAAGCCTGGCTGCTTCTCTTCCCCGAAGCACTAGAGCGCCATGTTTCGGGGTGGCGTGTTCCTCCGGCCCTTCACGGGCGCAATACCGGTTTGGTCTCCGATCCCAAGGGGGAGATAAAGCGACGGGTGAGCACGAATGCCCGCCGCTAGGAAGAGTTTGATGCTCCGGATATCTTGGGAGTTGCGAAAGACTTGGGTTTGCTAGACGACCCAAAGGGGAGCAACGGTTCTTGGCTAGAGTTTGTTTCGGATCTAGAAGCGATGTGCTCTGAACTAAGGCAGCACAGACGTATATAGGCACCCACTTGGGCAACCACTAAGCTCTACTCCGAGGCCTTATCCGGCACGATGAAGATTACCCGTAAGATCTGTTGTAAATGTTGCTTGTCCTGGCCTCAGAGGAGTAGTCATGTATGCCCTGCGTTACCACGAGTACGGCGGCGCCAAGGTGATGCGCCTGGAGGAGGCACCCGAGCCGCACGCCGGCCCCGGTCAGGTCCGCATCAAGGTGACAGCGGCCAGCGTCAACGGCATCGACTGGAAGATCCGTGCGGGCTACCTGGCCCAGGGTCAGCCGCTGGAGTCTCCCGGCACCCTCGGCACCGATGCCGCCGGGGTGGTCGATGAGATCGGTGCGGGTGTGGACGGGGTCGCGGTCGGCGACGACGTGTTCGGCATCGGATCCGGCACCCACGCCGAGTACGCGGTGCTGAACAGCTGGGCGCCCAAGCCGGCCTCGGTGGACTGGAGCATGGCCGCAGCCGCGGGGGTGTCGGTGGAGACCGCCGAGCGCGGACTGCGCCTGTTGGGCGTCAAGCAGGGCAGCACCGTGTTCATCGACGGTGGCTCGGGCGGGGTCGGAGCGACGGCGGTGCAGCTGGCTGTCGCTGCGGCGGCCACGGTGATCGCCTCGGCCAGCCAGGACAACCACGACTACCTGCGCGAGATCGGGGCGACCCCGGTGCTCTACGGCGACGGGCTGGTCAACCGGGTCCGGATGATGCCGGACACCTCGATCAACTCCGTGTTCGACGTGGCCGGCAAGAGCCCGATAGCCGACCTGATCGCGCTGGTGGGCGAGCCCAGCCAGGTGCTCTCGATCGCCAACTTCGAGGCCACTGCGGCCGGTGCCCGGGTCAGCGGCGGTGGTTCGGACGCCCAGCCCTTCGTGGCTCTCGCCCTGGGGGCAAAGCTGTTGCAGGACAGCCGGCTGGTGATCAAGGTGCAGACCTTCCCGTTCGACCGGGCGGGCGAGGCCTTCCTGATCAGTGAGAGCGGTCATGTACGAGGCAAGCTCGTCCTGGTCCCCTGACTGCGGCGTCCGGGGTGAGCGCTACGGGCGGTTAGCCTGATCGGATGCCGTCCGTACTGCCCGAGGGCGAAGCCGCCCCGCCGGACGGCTCACTGCCCGACCACGCCCGGGCCGAGGTGGCGGGGCAGCCGCTGAGCATCTACCTGCACGTGCCGTTCTGCACGACCCGCTGCGGCTATTGCGACTTCAACACCTACACCGCCAGCGAGCTCGGTCCTCAGCCCGGCGCCAGCCGGCTGGGCTACGCCGACACCGCGATCGCTGAGCTGGACCTCGCGGTCCGGGTGCTGGGCGACCAGGCCCCGCCGGTGTCCACGATCTTCGTCGGCGGCGGCACCCCGACCCTGCTGCCCCCCGATGATCTTGGCCAGTTGGTCGCGGCGGCCCATGATCGTTTCGGTTTGGCCTCGGACGTGGAGGTCACCACCGAGTCCAACCCGGAGTCGATCGACGCAGCCGGCCTGGTCCGGCTGCGGGAGCGCGGGTTCAACCGGATCTCCTTCGGGATGCAGTCGGCCGTGCCGCACGTTCTTGCCACCCTGGACCGGGTGCACTCACCGGGTCGGCCGCAACAGGCCGTCGCCGAGGCCAAGGCGGCCGGTTTCACCAGCACCAGCCTCGATCTGATCTACGGCACGCCGGGGGAGTCGCTGGCCGACTGGGAGACCAGTCTCGACGCGGCGGTCGCCGCCGAGCCGGACCACCTCAGTGCGTACGCGCTGATCGTCGAGGACGGCACGAAGCTCGCCGGCCGGATCCGCCGGGGGGAGCTCGCGATGACCGACGACGACGACCTGGCCGACAAGTACCTGCTGGCCGAGCAGAAGCTGACCGCGGCGGGCTACAGCGCGTACGAGGTGAGCAACTGGTCGCGCAGCACCGAGACCCGGTGCCGGCACAACCTGGCCTATTGGCGCGGCCAGACCTGGTGGGGTGTGGGGCCGGGCGCGCACAGCCACGTCGGCGGGGTCCGCTGGTGGAACGTCAAGCATCCCGCCGCGTACGCCGCCCGGATCGACGCGGGCGCCTCCCCGGCCTACGCCCGGGAGCTGCTCAGCGAGGCAGACCGGCGGGTGGAGCGGGTGCTGCTCGAGCTGCGGCTGGCCGACGGCCTCGACCTCGCCGTGCTGACCGGCACCGAGCGACGCCGGATCCCCGACCTAGTGGCGCGCGGGTCGGCGGTCCTCACCGACGACCGGCTGGTGCTCACCCTGACCGGTCGACTGCTCGCCGACGGGGTGGTCCGAGACCTGCTGGACTGACTCAGGGCTGTGGGTGGTCCTGGGTGACGAAGTCGATCAGTTGCTCCACGCAGGTCAGCATCGGGCGCTCCAGGTCGGACCAGGTCCGGACGGTGCCGAGGATCGCCTGCCACGCGGCGGCGATGTCAGCCTGGTCGCGGTGCGGCAGCCGGAGCACGTCGCAGACCCCGTGCTTCCACTCCACGTCACGGGGGATCTCCGGCCACACCTTGAGCCCCACCCGAGCGGGCTTGATCGCCTGCCAGACGTCGACGTACGGATGCCCGAGGACCAGTACGAAGTCGGCGTACGGGCCGGCGGCCACCCGTGCCGCGATCTTCGTCTCCTTGCTGCCCGGCACGAGGTGGTCGACCAGCACCCCGAGCCGACGGCCCCGTTCCGGGGCGAAGTCGGCCACGATGGCGGCGAGCTCGTCGATGCCGCCGAGATACTCCACCACGACCCCGACGTGGCGCAGGTCGTCGCCCCAGATGCGCTCCACCAGCTCCGCGTCGTGGCGCCCCTCGACGTAGATGCGGCTGGGTAGGGCCACCTTGGCCCGTTCGCGATGGCCCGCCACCGAGCCGGAGGCCGTCCGCTTCGGGGCTGCCCGCGGGGCGAGCGGCGGGGCCTTCAAAGCGACGGGTTGACCCTCGTGCAGGAAGCCCGGGCCGAAGGCGAACCCGCGACGAGCGCCGTGCCGGTCCTCCAGGATCACGATGCCGTTCTCCCAGCGCAGCACGGCGCCGCAGAAGCCGGTCACGGCGTCCTCCAGGACCTGGCCGCGGGCCGCGATCAGGTCCACGCTCTGGGGTTTGCCGGTCTGGCGCCAACCCGGGCTGAGGACGTCGTTTGCGTAGCGGTCGCCAGGGGGGGTCACCCCGGCAGCGTAGGGGAGGGATGCGCCGGCAGAGGGGATCTGCCGGGGCGAGTCCCGGTCGTCTTGGGCGGTGGTGGTTGGCTGACGGACATGGCCGTGATGGCGATGTTCCCGTTGGGTTCGGTGCTCTTCCCCCACCTGCCGTTGCAGCTGCGGGTTTTCGAGCAGCGCTACCTGATCATGCTCGCCGAACTGATCAAGTCCCAGCGGGCCGAGTTCGGGGTGGTGCTGATCGAACGCGGGCGCGAGGTCGGGGGCGGTGAGCACCGCTTCGGCGTCGGCACCATCGCCGAGATCACCGAGCTGGGTGCGCAGGGGGGCTTCCTGGGCCTGGCGGCGGTGGGGCGTACGCGGTTCGAGGTGGTGGAGTGGCTGGCCGACGAACCGCACCCCCGGGCCGAGGTCCGCGAACTGCCCGAGCTGGTCTGGGACGCCGGTCTCGCGGACCGGCGCGAGGAGGCCGAGGGGCTGGTCCGCCGTACCCTGACCCAGGCGAGCGAGTTCGCCGAGGTCTACCCCGCCGATCTGGACTTGTCGGACGACCCGGTGGCCGCCATCTGGCAGCTGGCCGGGATCGCTCCGGTCGGGGAGCTGGACCAGATCAGCCTGCTCCGCTCGACCTCGGCGTCGGAGCTGTTGGACCGGATCGTCACCGTGACCAAGGACGCGGCGCTCGGTTTCGGGGCGCACTGACTGGCGGCCGGGTGCCCCGACCCAGCACCGGACCCTACCGCCGCTTGTTGGGCCTGCGGTGACTCATCACGTCGCTGCCCGGGGTCCAGTTCAGGACGCTGGCGCGCTCCATGAAGTCCGCCGGGTCGATGTCGCCGCGGGCGAAACGCTCCGCGAGGATCTTCTTGGCCTCGGTCTCGGGCGATGGGCGGTTGAGCCAGGGCGGCGGGCCGAACTGGCCGCGCCGGACGAGCAGAAAGGTGCCGGCGAGCAGGATTAGGAACAGCAGGAACATCGGTACTCCTAGCAGAGCGAAGGCCTCGTGGTTGGCTAAGGCGGAGTGGTGTTCGAAGGCGGGTGGGCCGTCGGTCCAGGGATTCATGTCCTCCATGCTCCACGAGACCGGGGCTCGGCACATCGGCTCGGCGACGACACCGGTCCTACGTCCGGCGACGTAGTCCGGATACGCGGCTCGGCCGACGTCGCTCGGGTGTCGAAGCGTCTAGGGTCGAGGCGAGGCCGAGGGAGGGCAGATGCCGGAGGTAGCACCGCGTACGGTCGTCGTCGACGCCGGCCTCGGTCTGCTGCTGGGCTGGTTCGGCTGGGTCGGGGCTGCCTACACCTGGGACCGGCCGGAGGTGCACCGCGGGCCGCCGCCGTGGGGCGACTCCACGCGTTACCCCGGCATGTACGCCTCGGAGGCGATGGTCCCGTTCTTGATCATGGTCGCGGTCGGGGTGACGATCCGCCGGGTCTGGCCCAGGGCGGGGTTCTGCGCCGTGGTCGTCGGCCTCGGCGGCTACCTCGCCCTGGGTGGGCCGCTGGGTCCCGTCTGCCTGGCCCTGACGGCCACCGTCTTCGCGATGGCCACCGCCCTGCCGCTGCGCCGGTGGGCGCCGCTGACCGCTCTGCTGGTGCCCCTGGTGCTCGCGGCCCACTGGAGCGAGCCCTTCCTGGGGCTGTTCGACCCCGGTGTGTACGCCGCCGGCCTGGCCGTCTTCGCCCTTGCGGTGCTGCCGGTGATGTTCGCCCTGCTTCGCCGGGCCCGCAGGGACAACGATCGGCGCGAGCGGGAGCAGGACCGGCGTCGCTATGTCGACGAGGAGCGGCTGCGGATCGCCCGGGAGGTGCACGACGTGGTCGGGCACAGTCTGACGGTGATCACCATGCAGGCCGGGGTCGCCCTGCACGTGCTGGAGAAGCAGCCGGACCAGGTCGCGGCGTCGTTGGAGGCGATCCGGACCACCAGCCTGGAGGCGCTGGCGGAGCTCCGGACCACGCTGGCTGTGTTCCGCGAGGCCGACGGCGGGGCGCCACGGGGTCCCCGGCCGGGTCTGGACCGGCTCGACGACCTGGTGGGTGCCCTGGTCGGCGCCGGCCGCCAGGTCCAGCTCGTACGCGACGGCCTCGACCGGGCCCTGCTGCCGACCGCGGTCGACCAGGCCGCGTTCCGGATCGTCCAGGAGGCGCTGACCAATGTCGTCCGCCACGCCGGGTCCGGCGCGAGCACCACCGTTCGACTGGAACAGCGCTCCGACCGGCTGCGGGTCGAGGTGCTCGACAACGGCCCGACCAGGGCCCTGCCGGCGGAGGGTGACGGTCTGCGCGGGATGCGGGAACGGGCCGCCGCGGTGGGTGGGTCGATCCAGCTGAGCCCCGGTCACCCCACCGGGCTGCGGGTCACCGCGGTGCTGCCACTGCTGCTGCCGGGACCACGGTGATCACCGTGGCCCTGGCCGACGACCAGCCGCTGGTCAGGATGGGTCTGCGGGTGTTGATCGGCTCCGAGGATGATCTCGAGCTCGTCGGCGAGGCCGAAGACGGCCGGCAGGCGGTTGATCTTGTCCGTCGCACGCACCCGGACGTGGTCCTGATGGACATCCGGATGCCGCAGCTGGACGGAATCGCCGCCCTGCGGCAGATCGTCGGCGACCCGGACCTGGCTGCCGTACGGGTGATCATGCTGACCACCTTCGAGCTGGACGAGTACGTCTTCGAGGCTCTGCAGGGTGGGGCCGCCGGCTTCCTGATCAAGGACTCGGAGCCGGTGGAGATGTTGCGGGCGATCCGGGTGGTGGCGGCGGGGGAGTCGTTGCTGTCCCCGTCGGTGACCCGGCGGGTGGTGGAGTCGTTCGCCAACCGGTCGGCGGTCCGGGGTGTCCACCCGGGGTTGGGCGAGCTCACCGAGCGGGAGCGGGAGGTGCTGGGGTTGATCGGTGAGGGGTTGAGCAACGCCGAGATCGCCCACCGGTTGGTGGTCAGCCCGGCCACGGCCCGGACCCACGTCAGCCGGGCGATGATCAAGCTCAGAGCCCGCGACCGGGCGCAGATGGTGGTGTTCGCCTACCAGTCCGGCCTGGTTCGCTGAGCTGTGCCTCAGGTGGGGGGGCAGGGCCTCAGGCGAGGGGCAGGGTGCGCCGGGTGCTGACCGGCCCGAGCAGGGCGTACGCCGCGGCCAGCCCGGGGGCGATGTGGTCTGCCGGGATGGCCCAGTTGCCCTGCGCCAGGGCCTGGTCCACCGGCACCCCGCCCTCGGCGAGTCGTTGGATCTCCCCGGCGACGGAGGCCACCCGCCCGCGAGTGTCGAAGACGAACTCCCGGTCCACCGGGTCGCCGTGCCCGGGGATGGCCCGGGTGTGGTCGGTCATCAACCCGATCACGCTGTCCAGGGTGGTGGCCCAGTCGGTCGGCCGGGAGCTGGCGTCGAACCAGGGTGGGTCGGCCGATTCGACCAGGTCACCGGTGAACAGCAGATCCGCGTCGGCCACCACGACGACCATGTCGCCCTCGGTGTGACCCGGACCGAGGTGGGCGATCTCGACCCGCCGATCACCGAGGTCGACACCGGCGGCCAGCACGATCGGGCGCCGCGGGCCGCGCAGCTCGGCGGGGTCGAAGCCGAGCTCGGCGGCCAGCCGCGCCGTCTCCGGCACGCCCAACCGGGCGGTCAGGGACTCGTGCCCGACGGTGTCGAGGTCGTCGAAGGCGGCAAGTCCGAAGAAGTGGTCGTGGTGGCCGTGGGTGACCACCGCGCCGGCCAGCGGGAGGTCGGTGACCGAGCGCACCGACTCCCGTACGGCGGTGCCCTGGGCCGGGCTGGACCCGGTGTCGACCAGCAGACACCGCTGCGCGCCCACGATCAGACCGAGGTTGACCGAGTGGGGCTGGGCGATCGCCACGAAGACTCCGGCAGCGACCTCCCGCCATCCGCCCAGGGCGAACATCGCGGCCCGCTCGTCGTCGGTCCGCCGCGGGGTCATCAGGCTAGACTGGCACTTTGACCTGGTGAGTGCCAAAACCCGCGCGTGGAGGAGGATGGACCATGGACGAGCGGAAGCTCGAGGTGCTGCGTGCCATCGTCGCCGACTACGTCTCCAGCCAGGAGCCGGTGGGGTCGAAGGCGCTGGTCGAGCGTCACGACCTAGGCGTCTCCCCGGCCACGGTCCGTAACGACATGGCCGCGCTGGAGGAGGAGGGCTACATCACCCAGCCCCACACCAGCGCCGGCCGGATTCCCACCGACAAGGGCTACCGGTTGTTCGTGGACCGCCTCGGCTCGGTCAAGCCGCTGTCCACTGCCGAGCAGAAGGCGATCCAGACTTTCCTGTCCGGCGCGCTCGACCTGGACGACGTGCTGCACCGCACCGTACGGCTGTTGGCCCAGGTGACCCAGCAGGTCGCGATCGTCCAATACCCGACGCTCAGCCACTCCACGGTCCGTCACGTCGAGGTCGTCTCCTTGTCCACCTCGCGGATGCTGCTCATCCTGATCACCTCGACCGGGCGGATCGAGCAGCGCTCGCTGGAGCTGCCCGATCTGGACGACCAGACCCTGGCGCAGCTCCGGGCGCACCTGAACGCCTGCGCGGTCGGCCATCCCCCCGCTGCTGCGGCGGCCCGGTTGAGCGCCTTGGCCGACGGGTTGCCCCCTGCGCTGGCGACCACCGGCCGGGCGACCATCGCCACCCTGCTGGAGATGTTGAGCAGCGAGGCGTCCAGCCGGATGGTGGTCGGTGGGATGCCGAACCTGACCCGCTACGGCTCCGAGTTCGAAACCACGGTGAAGCCGGTCCTGGAGGCGCTGGAGGAGCAGGTGGTGCTGCTCAAGCTGCTCGGCGAGGCCAGCACCGCCGATGCGGTGACGGTCCGGATCGGGCAGGAGAACCCGTACAAGGAACTACAGTCGACGTCGGTGATCGCCAGCGGCTACGGCAGCCAGCTCGACATCTTCGCCACCCTGGGGGTCGTCGGACCCACCCGGATGGACTACCCCTCCACCATGGCCTCGGTCCGCGCCGTCGCCCGTTACGTCGGCCGCTTCCTGTCCGAAGGATGAAGAAAGAACCCATGAGCACGGATTACTACGAGATCCTCGGGGTCGCGCACGACGCGACGTCGGAGCAGATCAAGAAGGCCTATCGCCAGCTGGCGATGAAGCTGCACCCCGACGTGGCGACCGAACCGGACGCCGGTGACCGGTTCAAGAAGGTCGCCGAGGCGTACGAGGTGTTGCAGGACCCGAAGAAGCGGGACCTCTACGACCGGGGCGGCGACCCGCTCGGCGGCGGGATGGGTGGCTTCAACGGCGGTGCTGGCTTCGGTGGCCAGGCCGGCGGTTTCGACTTCACCAACCTGGTTGACGCGATGTTCGGTTCCCAGACCACCCGGGGCCCGCGGTCCCGCGTACGCCGGGGGCAGGACGCCCTGGTCCGACTGGACCTCGAGCTGGCCGAGGCGGCGTTCGGTGCCACCAAGCCGCTGCGGGTCGACACCGCCGTGCTGTGCCCGCGGTGCAGCGGATCGGGCGCGAACGAGGGCTCGCAACCGGTCAGGTGCTCCACCTGCCACGGCCAGGGCGACGTCACCCACGTCCAGCGCTCGTTCATCGGCGACATCCGGACGACCCAGCCCTGCCCCACCTGCCGGGGCTACGGCACCGTGATCCCGGATCCGTGCGTGGAGTGCGCCGGTGACGGCCGGGTCCGCTCGAACCGGACCATCAACGTGAAGATCCCCGCCGGGGTCAGCTCGGGCAACCGGATCCACCTGGCCTCGCACGGCGAGGTCGGCCCGGGCGGGGGCGCGGCCGGCGACCTCTACGTCGAGCTCAACGTCGCCCCCCACGAGTCTTTCCGGCGTGACGGCGACGATCTCGAGGTCGTCGTCCGCATTCCGATGACCGCGGCTGCGCTCGGCACCGAGGTCAGCGTCGCCACCCTGGAGGCTGACCTGGAGGACGCTGATCCCGAGTCGACCACCGTACGGGTGACGGTCGCCTCGGGCACCCAGTCCGGCACCCGGGTCGCCATCGACAACATGGGCGTCCCGCGGTTGCGGGCCAACGGCCGGGGTCAGCTCGGGGTGACCTTGCTGGTGCAGACCCCGACCCGGATCGACGACGAGCAGCGCGAGCTGCTCCGGCAGCTGTCCGAGCTGCGCGGCGAGCTGTCCCCCGAGGTCTCGGTGCAGAAGCACGGCCGAGGCGTGTTCGGCCGGCTCCGGGACGCCTTCGCGGGTCAGTGATCAGCCCCGACCGCCGCCGCGGATGACGGATCCGCTGTTCCTGCTCGACGATCTGGCTGAGCCTGCCCCCGCCGTCGGTCAGCAGGTACGTCTGGGGGGTGATGAGGGGCGGCACGCCGCTGTGGTGCGCCGCACCCGCCCTGGGGAGCTGGTGATGCTCGGCAATGGCCGGGGCAGCGGCGTACGCGGTCGGGTGCTGGCGGCGGACAAGACCGGGCTGCTGGTCGAGGTGACCGAGCAGCTGGCCTCACCCATGGCGTCGTTGCGTTGCGTGGCGGTCCAGGCCCTGGCCAAGGGGGACCGTTCCGAGCTGGCGATCGAGATGCTCACCGAGATGGGCGTCGACGAGATCGTTCCCTGGTCCGCCAGTCGGTCCATCGTGCGCTGGTCCGCCGAGCGGGGCGACAAGTCCTTGGCCAAGTGGCGCTCGACCGTACGCGAGGCGGCCAAGCAGTCCCGCCGGCTGACGGTCCCCACGGTCACCGAGCCGGTGACCACCCAGCAGCTGCGGGCCAGGATCGCCCAGGTCGACCTGGCCCTGGTGCTGCACGAAGGTGCGAGTGAGTCCATGTCCCAGGTCGACGTGCCGGTGGACGGTTCCGTGATGATCATCGTCGGTCCCGAGGGTGGGATCACGCCCGAGGAGTTGGCGGCGTTCGTCGCCGCCGGTGCTCGCCCGGTCCTGGTCAGTGACGGTGTGCTAAGGACCTCCACCGCCGGAGTCGTGGCGCTGGCCGGTCTGCTGCTGCGATGACGCCCCCTGAGCCTGTCGCTGCGTTCCCTGAGCTTTCCGAAACGTTCCCTGAGCCTGTCGCTGCGTTCCCTGAGCCTGTCGCTGCGTTCCCTGAGCCTGTCGAAGGGCCTGAGCCCTCCACGACGTTCCCTGAGCCTGTCGAAGGGTTCTCCTTCGAACCTGGCCCGTCTCTGCCCGGGCGTCGGGGCCGTACGGGGATCATCCGGACCCCGCACGGGACCATCGAGACCCCGGCGTTCATCGCGGTCGGGACCAAGGCCACGGTGAAGGCCGTGCTACCCGAGACCATGGCCGAGCTCGG
>JAABUN010002652.1_pt1 | contig 30774 bp, 32 predicted proteins | sample 5559311 | NCBI WGS metagenome assembly JAABUN01 (sample SAMN10711877, study PRJNA513370) | rock metagenome | isolation source: Antarctica rocks | place: Antarctica: Victoria Land, Siegfried Peak sud | reverse complement strand
CGGGTGCCGCTGCCCCGACGCCTGGGTGGGATGCTCGAGGCCGAGTCAGGCATGAACGACGCACCCGTCGTCATCCTGGTGGTGGCGCTCAGCGCCGGCGCCGACGGCCAGGACATGCACTCCCCGCTCGCGCTGCTGGTGGAGGCGACGGCCGAGCTGGCGATCGGCGTCGTGGTGGGCCTGGCGATCGGGTGGCTGGGTGCAGGTCGGCTGCGCGCGGTGGCCCTGCCCTCCTCCGGCCTGTACCCGCTGGCCGTCATGTCCGTGTGCGCCCTCGCCTACGGTGCGGCCGCGTTCGTGCACGGCAGCGGCTTCCTGGCGGTCTACCTGGCCGCCCTGGTGCTGGGCAACGCCGACCTTCCGCACCGGCAGACGGTGCGTGGCTTCGCAGAGGGTCTGGGGTGGCTCGCCCAGATCGGGCTCTTCGTGCTGCTGGGCCTGCTCGCCTCCCCCTCGGAGCTGGCTGCCCAGCTGGTGCCTGCCCTGGTGGTCGGTGCGGTGCTGCTGCTGGTGGCCCGTCCGCTGTCGGTGCTGGTGTCGGTGAGCTGGTTCCGTTATGGCTGGCGGGACCAGGCGTTCCTGTCCTGGGCCGGCCTGCGGGGAGCCGTGCCCGTCGTGCTGGCCACGATCCCGGTCAGCCAGCAGGCCGCGGGCACGGACGGCCTGTTCGAGCTGGTCTTCCTGCTGGTGGTGGTCTTCACCCTCGTGCAGGCGCCGGCTCTGCCCTGGGTCGCCGGACGGCTGCGGCTGGGCTCGGACGCCCCGGTGGACCTGGAGGTGGAGAGCTCCCCGCTGGGCGCCCTGCAGGCCCAGGTCCTGCAGGTCAGCATCGGACCCGGATCGCGGCTGCACGGGATGGAGCTGTTCGAGCTGCGGCTGCCGCAGGGCGCGGATGTGACCCTCGTCGTGCGGGACGGCGGTTCCTTCGTCCCGGACCGCAACACCCGGCTGCGTCGGGGTGATGAGCTGCTGGTGATCACCGCCACCGCCGTCCGCGAAGAGGCAGAGGTGCTGCTGCACGCCTTCAGCGAGGGCGGACGGCTGGCCCAGTGGCGACGCCCTGCCCCCGGATCGGGACGCGGGCGTCTGCGCAGGCGTTAGCATTGGCACTCACAGCAGTGGAGTGCCAGCAGTAGAGGAGAGTCCCGTGCCGACGTACGCCTACGCCTGCACCGCCTGCGACAACCGGTTCGAGGTGCAGCAGTCGTTCACCGACGATTCCCTCACCGAGTGCCCGGATTGCGCGGGGCGGGTGCGCAAGCTCTTCAACTCCGTCGGCATCGTGTTCAAGGGGTCCGGCTTCTACCGCACCGACTCCCGGGCGGGGGCAGGCAACGGGGCATCCGCCGGGGACAAGGCCGACAAGGGCGGCTCGGACAAGAGCAGCCCGGACAAGGGGGGCTCGGACAAGGGCACGTCCGACAAGAGCAGCAGCGACAAGAGCGGCTCGGACAAGGGCACGTCCGACAAGGGCAGCAAGGACAAGCGCGCCAACGGCGCCAAGGGCACGTCCGCCAAGGGCAGCGACACGTCCGGCGGGAGCAAGGGTGGCTCCGGGAGCAAGGGTTCCTCCACACCGGCACCCGCGCGTACCTGACCGGCCCGTCCCCAGCCCCGCCTGCACCGCGCGTCGTCCACAGGTTGGCGCTGGGGCAGCGTGAGGCGCACCGCTCGGGCTAGCGTTCCCCCATGAGCGCACAGGCCGAGATCGGCGTCATCGGAGGCTCCGGCTTCTACTCCTTCCTCAGCGACGCCTCGCCCGTGGTGGTGCAGACACCGTTCGGGCCGCCGAGCGAGGACCCGGTGGTCGGCACCGTCGGAGGCCGCACCGTGGCATTCCTGCCTCGCCACGGTCGCGACCACCGTCTCCCGCCGCACCAGGTGAACTACCGGGCCAACCTGTGGGCCCTGCGCAGCCTGGGTGTGCGCCAGGTCCTGGCACCCTGTGCCGTGGGGTCCCTGCGTCCCGAGCTGGGGCCTGGCACCGTGGTGGTTCCCGATCAGGTGGTGGACCGCACCTGGGGCCGCCAGCACACCGTCTACGACCAGACCGGTGCCGTGGTGCACGTCTCCTTCGCGGACCCGTTCTGCCCCGTCGGCCGACTGGCCGTCACGACGGCGGCCGGCGCGCGCGGTGAGACGGTGGAAGACGGCGGCACGCTGGTGGTCATCAACGGCCCCCGCTTCTCGAGCCGGGCCGAGTCCCGGTGGCATGCCGCGGCGGGCTGGGCGCTGGTGGGTATGACGACGATGCCGGAGGCGGGCATCGCACGCGAGCTGGCACTGTGCTTCACCACCATCGCCCTCGTCACCGACCACGACTCCGGCATCGAGGGCGGGGAGGCGGTCACGCACGCCGAGGTCCTGAAGGTCTTCTCCGCCAACGTCGAACGGCTCAAGGGCCTGGTCGCGGACACGATCGAGGGGCTGCCTGCGTCTGCTCCCGATGTCGACGCTGGGTCGGGCTGCTCCTGCCAGCGGTCGCTGGACGGGTTGCAGCTGCCGTTCGAGCTGCCCTGACCGTGCTGTCGTCTCTGCTCCAGGCGCTGATCCCGTCGATGATCCCGTCGATGCCTCGCGGGGCTCGGCTGGGCCCGATCCGGGTGCTGCGACGGCACCGGCGCGGCCTCGCCGCTCTGCTCCTGGCTGCTGCGGCCGCCGTCGCGGTGCACAGCCTCAGCCCGGCTCCGGCCGGGGTGCTGGTGCTGGTGGCCGCCCACGACCTGCCCGCCGGGCACGAGCTGGCGGCCTCCGATCTTCGTCAGGTGCCCCTACCGCCGGGCGCCGTCCCCGCCGGTGTCCTGGACCAGCGGGCCCTGGAGGGCGCGCGCCTGGCCTCCGGCGTGCGGGCAGGCGAGCCGATCACCGACGCCCGCGTGTCCGGTGCCTCGCTGCTGTCCACCCTGCCGTCCGGCCAGGTGGCGGTCCCGGTGCGGTTGCAGCCTGGAGCGGCGCAGTGGGTCCAGGTGGGCCAGCGGGTATCGCTGCTCGCAGCACCGGTGGATCCGCTGGACGGGCGGGCCGCCGCGACGGTGGCCGCGGACGACGTGGTGGTGCTCGACCTCGCAGGCGGTTCCGTGGCGGCCCCCTGGCAGGCAGGCGCCGAGGAGGGCACCGCGGTGCTGGTGTCGACCGACCGCGAGGGCGCCCGTCGCATCGTGGGCGCCTCGTCCGGGCAGTGGCTCACGGCGGTGCTGGTGCCCTGACCGGGGCTGCGCGCTCTGCTCTCGATACGGTTCCGGTGCAGCTCACCGGTCGAGAGAGGGACAACCTGATGTCAGGCTTCAAGGCCTTTGTGATGCGTGGCAACCTGGTCGAGCTGGCGGTGGCCTTCATCATGGCCGCCTCCTTCACCGCAGTGGTGACAGCCTTGGTGAAGGTCGTCCTGGAGCTGATCGTCAAGGTGGGCGGCAGTCCCAACTTCGACCGCTTCCAGCCTGCGGGCCTGACCTCGGTCGGGCCCTTTCTGACCGCGCTGGTCTCGTTCGTGCTGCTGGCGGCCATCGTGTACTTCTTCCTGGTCAAACCGTACGAGATCGCCAAGGCGCGCTTCGACGAGCCCGAGACCGATCCCGCACCCAACCAGGACATCGTGCTCCTGACCGAGATCCGCGACCTGCTTGCTCGTCGCCCCTCTTGACGTCACGATGCGCGACGACGTCACCAGTGCGGGGGGCGTTCGCTCAAATACCACTCGTCGGACCGCTCGGCGGAGCTCTCGCCCCAGCCGACGTCCTGGTCGTCCTGCGACTGCTCTCCGATGACGGGAGGCTCGAGGTCGGGGACCTGCGGCCGAAGGGGCGGCGGCTGGGGCTGTGCAGCCTCGGGCGCGGGTTCCTGCTCGCGCGTCACGCCAGCCGTCCGAACCACACCAGCGACCCGGCGACGGTCAGCAGCATGCACACCAGGCCGAGCCCGACCCAGCGGTCGGTGATCTCCGACGGCACCAGCTCGTAGCCGATCGAGGAGCCGATGTCGTCGTAGACCTGCTCGAGCTGGTCCAGGGTCTGCGCCGCGTAGGCCACACCGCCTGTGTCCTCGGCGATCTGGCGCAGCTCCCTTTCGTTCACCGGGACGGGTTCTGTCCGGCCCTCCAGCACGATCGTCCCCCCGGGCGTGCCGAAAGCGATCGTGGACACCGGCACGTCCGCCTCCTGCGCCAGCAGGACCGCTTCGCCGTTGGGCATGCCCACGGTCGTCTCGCCGTCCGAGAGCACCACCACGTGCGCGGGGACCGGTTCTCCCGAGGGGTCGTCGGGTACCAGCTCCAGGGCTGAGAGCGAGGTGACGATGCCCTCACCGATAGCGGTGTAGGGCCCCAGCCTGATGTCGTCCACGGCGTTCTTGACCAGGGCCCGGTCGGTGGTGGGCGGCACCAGCACGCTGGCCGAGCCGGCAAAGGTCACCAGGCCGAGGTTGATGCTGGGCGGCAGCTCGTCGGCGAAGTTGCGGGCCGCCTCCTGGGCCGCCCGCAGCCGGTTGGGCGCCACGTCCTCGGCGTTCATCGACAGCGACACGTCGATGGCCAGCAGCACCGTCGCGCGCTCCTTGGGCTGGCGTACCTCGGCGGCGGGCCGCGCAAAGGCGGTGACCAGGACGCCCGTGGCCAGCAGCATCCCTGCTGCCACCACGTGCCGGCGCCAACCGGGTCGCCGGGGCGCCACCAGCCCGAGCATCGGCAGCGCGCTGAAGCGCACGGCGTAGGCGTGCCGGCGCCGGTCACGCCAGGCGTACAGGCCCACCAGCAGCGGCAGCGCCAGCAGGAACCACAGCCGCCAACCGTCCAGGAAGGTGTCGGGGACCATCAGGCTCCCCGCCTGACGGCGTGCAGCTTATGGGCGTGCACGCGGTGGGCCAGCACGAAGCGCGCCGTGTCCCTGATCCAGTCCGAGTCGGTACGCAGCACCAGGTGCGCCACCCCGGCGCGGCGCATGGTGACCCGCACGCGCTCGCGGTGGGCGGCCGCCGCAGCCGCAAAGGCGTGCCGGGTGGCTGCCCTGCCGGTGTCGACCTCCAGGGTCTGGCCCGTCTCCGGGTCGATGAGATCGACCACACCGATGTCGGGCAGCACCCCCTCGCGCGGGTCCACCACCTCCACGGCCAGCACCTGGTGTCGCACGGAGAGCTTGCGCAGCGGACGCGCCCACGGTGGCGGCTCGTCGAGCGGCCGCCTCCATGCCAGCGCCCCGGGCTCCAGGAAGTCCGAGACCACCACCCGCAGCCCGCGTCGCGGCTGGGCCGCACCCAGGGCGTCGATGGCCGGGCCGAGCGCGACGCCCGCGGTGGTGCGGCCAGGGTCGACCTGGTGCCGCGGGTGCTCCACCAGCGAGCGCAGCAACGAGGCCAGCGCCATCCGCCCGGCGCGGGCCGGGTGGCGGGCCGTCCCGCGCTCGCTCAGCACGTAGCCGCCGAAGCGGTCGCCGATGCGTCCGGTGAGCACGCCCACGGTGGCCACCGCGGCCACCGCCAGGTCGCGCTTGTCCAGCGCGCGCCCCCGGTGGTCGCTGGTCCCGAACTGCATGGAGCCCGACAGGTCCACCAGCGCCCAGGTCTCGAGCTCGCGGTCGGCGACCACGTCGCGCACGTGCGGCTGGGTGGTACGGGCGGTCACCGCCCAGTCCATGTGCCGCACGTCGTCCTCCCCCGGCCGGTAGAGCCGTGCCTCTGCCAGCTCCGAGCCCGGCCCGGGCAGCAGGCCGAGGTGCTCCCCCCGCAGGTACCCCTCGAGGCGGCGGACGATCGTCAGCTCCATCCCCCGCAGCGCCTGCGACGGTGCGAGGTGGGCGAAGTCGGCCATCATCGCGCGGGCCGAGCCGTCCGAGGTCACGGGCCGCTCACCCGACCAGCGACGGGACGGGCTGCGGCACCACGGCCAGCACCCGCTCCACGACCGAGCGGGCCGAGATGCCGTCGGCCACGGCGTCGAAGCCGAGCACCAGCCGGTGCGCCATCACGTCCACAGCCAGGGCCTGGACGTCTGCGGGCAGCAGGTGGTCTCGCCCGTGCAGCAGGGCCATCGCGCGACCCGCGGCCACCAGTCCCAGCGTGGCGCGCGGGCTCGCCCCGACCTCCAGCACCGGTGCCAGCTCGGCCAGCCCGTACTCGGCGGGCGACCGGGTGGCCATCACCAGGCGCACCACGTAGTCCGAGACCAGCGGGTGCACGTAGACCCTGTCGGCGGCGTGCTGCAGCCGCACGACCTGCTCGACAGAGAGCACCCGGTGGGCGGCAGGGGGGTCCACGCTCATGCGTCGCAGGATCTCCGCCTCCTCGTGGGCGCGCGGCAGCGGCACGTCCACCTTGAGCAGGAACCGGTCCCGCTGGGCCTCCGGCAGCGGGTAGACCCCCTCGGACTCCAGCGGGTTCTGGGTGGCTATCACGGTGAACGGCTCCGGCAGCGGGAACGAGCGTCCTCCTAGCGAGACCTGGTGCTCGGCCATCAGCTCCAGCATCGCCGCCTGCACCTTGGCCGGCGCACGGTTGACCTCGTCGGCCAGCACGAAGTTGACGAACACCGGGCCCAGCTCGATGTCGAAGGTCTCCGCGCTGGGGCGGTAGATCCTGGTGCCGACGATGTCCGAGGGGACCAGGTCCGGGGTGAACTGCAGCCGGGCGAAAGACCCCCCTGCCACCACCGCGAACGTGCGAGCAGCCAGGGTCTTGGCCACCCCGGGCACCCCTTCGAGCAGGCAGTGGCCACGGGCCAGCAGGACGATCATGAGCCGCTCGACCATGGCGTGCTGGCCGACGACGACGCTGGAGACGACGCGAACCGCCTGCTGCAGGTCGTGGACGTCGTCCGGGCTGGGGACGGTGCCCGGCTTGTCGGTGATCACCTAGCCATTCCACCACTGTTGACGGACCGCGCGCTGCCACCAGGCTCGTGTGGTCGAATGAGCCGGTGGAGACGAGCCGGCAGGCAGCACCGAGCGGAACCCCGAGCTCGCTCGGTCCGTACGCGGTGGTGGGCCGCTGGCACACCGAGGCGGGCGGGCAGGTCCTCAGCGGCAGGGACGGAGCGGGCGGAGAGGCTGAGCTGGTCCTGATGGCTCCTGGCCCCGGCTCCGACGCCGCCTCGCGGGACCGGTTCGCCGCCGCGGCTGAGGATCTCAGCCGCCAGCACCCCGGCCGGGTCCTGTCGGTGAACACCTCGGGCCCGATCGCCTGGACGGCGCTGACGCCGGGCTCTGGTCCGTCGCTGGCAGGCCCGCTGCTGCGTGCCTGCATCCCCCCCGGCAGCGATGCGGCACCGGCTGCGGGCCCGGAGTTCAGTCCGCACTGGAGCCGGTCCGGTGCCGCGTACCCGGCCGTGGGCGCACCGCTGGCTGCACCGGCATCAACCCCCGAGGGACGCAGCGGCTGGAAGAGGTGGTGGTGGCTGGGCCTGGTGACGCTCGGGGTGCTCCTGCTCCTCGTCCTGCTCTCCTCGTGCTGGCCACGGGGGGACGGTGGCCAGCAACCTGGGCCCACCGGCAACCCCACCTCGCCCGGCGCCTCACCTGCGCCCACGCCGTCCTCGACCGGCCCGCCCAGCACCGGTCCCAACCCGTCCGGCACGGACGGCTCGCCGTCGCCGGGCGAATCGGCTGCCGGTGAGCCAGCTCCGCAGCAGCCCCTCGCCCAGGGTCCGGTGGTCTCCGGGCCCGTCTTCACCGACGAGGAGACCGTCGAGCTGCGGCTGGAGGGTCTGCCGTTCCCCTTCCGCGTCCCTGCCGGGTGGGAGTGCGTGCGCTCGGACAGCCCGCCGAGCGTGCTCTACCTGTGCATGGACGCCGCAGCTGTCTCGGCGCGGCCGGAGATCAAGGCCTCGGCCGGGTTCATCGAGGTGACCCCGTGCGACGAGGTCTGCGACGACCTGGAGTGGGCGCTGCTGCGGGCGTTGCGCAGCGAGGAACCGGGATGGCGGCTGGTCGACGAGGGCACGGTGGTGGCTGAGGACACCGATCCGGTCGCACCGACGTTCCAGCGCATCCGGATGAGCCGGGTGTACGACCCGGCCGGGGGCGAGGAACCGACGACGCACGTGTATGCGGAGTTCGTCGCCGCGCCGGAGAACTACGACGACGCGCGCAAGATCGTCAACGACATCCGCGCCAACACGCCCTGACTCGCCTCACGCCCGGACGGCCGCGCGGATCGCCTCCCGCAGCTTTGTCGGCGCCTGGACCATCGCGGGCCCGTACCAGGTCAGCGAGCGGCCATCGACGAGTGCTGACGGCGTGCCCGCAAAGGCCTCCGGGCCGTCCAGCGCGGTGAACTGGTAAGGCTCGTCGGGCAGCACCACCACGTCCAGCGCGCCGAGCACGTCGGGGTCGAACCGCGGGTAGCGCTCGGTGTCATCGGCGAGCACGTGGTCAACGCCCAGCAGTGCCAGCACGTCCCCCGCGTAGGTGTCGCGGCCCAGGGCCATCCAAGGCTTGCGCCAGATCGGCACGACCGCGGTGAGCCGGCGACCTGCCTCGACCGGCTCAGGATCGGCCCACGCCTGCTCGGCCTCGTCCAGCCACCGGGGCCGGGGCGTCCCGCAGGCCGTCAGCACCTGCCCCAGACCGACGAGAGCCCCTGCTACCGTGCGGATGTCGGTGACCAGCACCCCGAGCCCCGCAGCGCGGAGCAGGTCGAGGTCTACCGGCCGGTTCTCCTCCTCGTTCGCCACCACCAGGTCCGGCGCCAGCCGCACGACGGCCTTGACATCAGGGTTCTTGGTCCCGCGCACCCGCGTGACGCCGAGGGTGTCCAGGTCTGCTGGATGGGTGCACCAGTCGGTCACCCCGACCAGCAGGCCGGGGGCGGACAGCGCAACCGCTTCGGTCAGGGACGGGACGAGGCTGACGACACGCATCTGGCGACCGTACTGCCTGCCTCTGTTGCGTGGATCGCACGCTTCCCCTGCCGGCTCACTGGTCCGCAGGTGTGCTGGGTGCAGGGCTGGGCGTCGGCCCAGGCACCACGACGTCCGTGCCGCCGAGGGCTGCCAGCTCCTCCGCCACCAGCCGCACGACCAGGTCGTCGAGGGAGAGCTCCTCGTAGTCGGTGCGGTCGATGTCGGTCTGCGCACCGGTCGCCGCCCCGCCGGTCCCGTAGGAGAGGAAGACGAAGCGCGCGCCGGTGGCGGCCGCGACCTGCCGGAACACGGCCTCGGCCTGGTCGTCGCTCTCCGAGGAGGCGATGGGGAAGATCTTCATGCCCGCTCCGATGGCGTCGGTGACGCTCTGCGGGTAGGTCCGCTCCACCTGGCGGGTCACCTGGGGCGGGGCGTCCGCCACCAGGAACACCAGCTGGACGGTGCTCTCGGGATCTCCCCAGCCTGGCTCCGCCACGGCCGCGGCAAGCCCCTCGTCGAGCGCCTCCGGGTAGTCACCGCCACCGTCTGCCTCGACCTGCGACAGCGCGGTCCGGAAGGCCGGCAGGTCGCCGGTGAGCCGGTAGGTGGAGGTGACGTAGGTGTCCTCGAGGTCCCGGTACACCGTCATGCCGAAGCGGGCCCGGGGTGAGCCCTCCAGCTCGGCGATGCGTCCTGCGACGGTGTCGATCGTGGTCTTGAGCTGGTCGATCTCGTCACCCATCGAGCCGGTGGTGTCGAGCAGGAAGTGCACGTCCACCGCTAGCGGACCCTCCCGTCCCCCGCTGCGCTCGAGATCGATGCTCACCTGCTCTCCCGGCTGGCCCGACACCGTCTGCGAGCCCGTGGAGAAGGAGTACTCCGCCGCTCTCGTCTCGTACAGACCGGGCCAGAACCTGGCGGTCCCGTCAGCCGTGGTGCGGATGCTGGCGACCTCGTCCCCGCCGGCGCTGACGGCGACCAGCTGGCCCGGCACGCCGAGCCCGTCCGTGCCGTTCACGTCGACGACGATCCGGCCACTGGCGTCGAAGGGCCTGGTGGACACCGTCTCCTGGAGCCGGTCGAGGTACTGGATGAACGCAGCGTGGTCGACGTTGTCGTCGACGTTGCCGGCGCGCAGCGGCGACAGGGCGGGGTCTGGGCCCCCCACCCCTGCTGCCTGCTCCACGGTGTCGGAGGCCGCTTCCACGGGGCGATCCCCGCCCCAGACCTCCCAGTCCTTGTCCGGCTCCGCGTGCCACTGCGGCTCCCCACCGACCCAGCCGGCCTTGCCATCCGTCCCCGCGTCGCTGCAGCCTGCCAGCACCAACGCGGCGGCGGCCACGGCTGTCACAGCTCTGGACGTGTCTCGGTACCTCATCGTCAGCTCCCCTGTCCCACAGTCTCGTACCAGTGGGATGCGCGCGGGCGCCGTTCGGTTCCGTCGTCGAGCAGTCTGCTTGCGCAGCGGAGTCAGACCGAGCGTCGGTACTGCCCGCCCACCTCGAAGAAGGCCTCGGTGATCTGCCCGAGCGAGCAGGACCTGGCCGCGTCCATCAGCACCTCGAAGACGTTGCCGTCCTCGGTCGCCGCCTGGCGCAGCCGGTCCAACGCGGCCTCGGCCTGCTCATGGTGTCGAGAGGTGAAGTCGGCCAGCCGGTCCAGCTGGGACTGCTTCTCCGCCTCGGTGCCGCGGGCCAGCTCGATCTCGCGCGGGGCCGCGTCCGGGTGCGGGTTGAGGAAGGTGTTGACACCGACGATGGGCAGCGTGCCGTCGTGCTTGCGCTGCTCGTACAGCATCGACTCGTCCTGGATCCGCCCACGCTGGTACCCGGTCTCCATCGCCCCCAGCACGCCGCCGCGCTCGGTGATGCGGTCGAACTCGGTCAGCACCGCCTCCTCGACCAGGTCGGTGAGCTCGTCCACCAGGTACGAGCCCTGCAGCGGGTTCTCGTTCATGCCGAGCCCCCACTCGCGGTTGATCACCATCTGGATGGCCAAGGCCCGGCGCACCGAGGAGTCGGTGGGGGTGGTGACCGCCTCGTCATAGGCGTTGGTGTGCAGGCTGTTGGCGTTGTCGTAGATCGCGCACAGCGCCTGCAGGGTGGTCCGGATGTCGTTGAAGTCCATCTCCTGGGCGTGCAGCGAACGGCCGGAGGTCTGCACGTGGTACTTCAGCTTCTGCGAGCGGTCGTTGGCGCCGTAGCGCTCCTTCATGGCGATGGCCCAGATCCGCCGCGCCACCCGGCCGATCACCGTGTACTCGGCGTCCATGCCGTTGCTGAAGAAGAACGACAGGTTGGGCGCGAAGTCGTCGATCGCCATGCCACGGGCCAGGTAGGACTCCACGTACGTGAAGCCGTTCGCCAGCGTGAAAGCGAGCTGGCTGATGGGGTTTGCACCGGCCTCGGCGATGTGGTAGCCCGAGATGGAGACGGAGTAGAAGTTGCGGACCTGGTTGGCGATGAACCACTCCTGGATGTCGGCCATCATCCGCAGGCTGAACTCGGTCGAGAAGATGCAGGTGTTCTGGCCCTGGTCCTCCTTGAGGATGTCGGCCTGCACCGTGCCTCGCACCGTCGCCAGCGTCCGTGCGCGCACGTGCGCGGCCTCCTCCGGGGAGGGCTCGCGCCCCTGCTGGTCGACGAACTTCGCCAGCTCGGCGTCGATCGCGGCGTTGAGGAAGAAGGCCAGGAGCGTCGGCGCCGGTCCGTTGATGGTCATCGACACCGAGGTGGTGGGCGAGGTCAGGTCGAACCCGCCGTAGAGGACCTTCATGTCGTCCAGCGTGGCGATGGACACCCCGGAGGTGCCCACCTTGCCGTAGACGTCGGGACGCGTACCGGGATCGAACCCGTACAGCGTCACCGAGTCAAAGGCCGTGGAGAGCCTGGTGGCCTCCGTGTCGCGGGACAGGTTCTGGAACCGCCTGTTGGTGCGGAAGGCGTCTCCCTCACCGGCGAACATCCGTGCGGGGTCGTCACCCTCGCGCTTGAACGCGAAGACGCCTGCGGTGTAGGGGAAGGCGCCCGGCAGGTTCTCCGCACGCAGGAAGCGCAGCAGCTCGCCGGCATCACCGTGGCGGGGCAGGGCGACCCGAGGCACCGAGCTGCCCGAGAGGGTGAGACGGCGCAGGGCGGTGCGGATCTCACGGTCGCGGACGCTGACGACCAGCTCGTCCCCGCTGTAGTCGCGCACCGTCGCGGGCCACGAGGCCAGCAGCGCGGCAGCCTGGGGGTCGATGCCGGTCTCGGCACTGGCGAGGACCTCGTCCAGACCGCCCCGGTCTGCGCCTGCCTCGTCCAGGGCCGTTGCGGCTGCTCGCAGCTGGGAAGCGCGCCGTACCGCCTCCACCTGCGTTCCGGTGCGCCGGTGGTAGTCGCGCACCGCTTCGCTGATGTCCGACAAGTACCTCACCTGCGCCGGTGGGATGGTGGCGTGCGTGCTGGTGCTCACCTTCCCTTCCGCAGGAACCAGGGCGCCCTCGCCGCACGTCAGGCCCTGGCCTGCCAGGGCATCGCGCAGGAACTGGTACAGAGCGGTGACGCCGTCGTCGTTGAAGGTGGCTGCCGAGGTGCCGTACACCGGCATGTCGTCCGGGCTGCTGCCGAACGCCTCCCGGTTGCGCACCATCTGGCGGGCCACGTCGCGGCGGGCGTCCTCGGCGCCGCGGCGCTCGAACTTGTTGATCGCCACCGCGTCCGCGAAGTCGAGCATGTCGATCTTCTCGAGCTGGGAGGACGCCCCGTACTCGGGCGTCATCACGTACAGCGAGGTGTCGCAGAAGGGCACGATGGCTGCGTCGCCCTGGCCGATCCCCGGCGTCTCCACCACCACCAGGTCGACACCGGACGCCTTGAGGACGGCGATCACGTCGGTCAGGTGCTCCGGCAGGCCGCCCACGGCGCCGCGGGTGGCCATCGAGCGGAAGAACACCGAGGCCGCGCCCTCGCCGGTGATCGAGTTCATCCTGATGCGGTCGCCCAGCAGCGCGCCGCCGCCGCGACGCCGGGTGGGGTCCACGGCCAGCACGGCGATGCGGACCTTGCCCGACTGGTCCAGGCGGAACCGGCGCAGCAGCTCGTCGGTCAACGAGGACTTGCCCGAACCGCCGGTGCCCGTGATGCCCAGCACCGGCACCTGCCGCGCGCCGGGCGCCTGCTCGACCGCGGCCCGGCCCTGGGCCGGCAGCCGTCCGGCCTCGGCCAGGGTCAGTGCCCGCGCCAGGGTCAGGCGGTCGCCGGTCGACAGGCCCTCCCACGAGGCGGGCGGGACGTCGGCCAGGTCGGTGTCGCACTCGGCGATCATCGTGTTGACCATCGCCGCGAGCCCGAGCCGTTGGCCGTCCTCGGGGGAGAAGATGCGCACGCCGTGCTCGCGCAGCCGGGTGATCTCCTGGGGGACGATGACCCCGCCCCCGCCGCCGAAGACCTTGACGTGCGGCGCCCCACGCTCGGCCAGCAGGTCCACGAGGTACTCGAAGTACTCGACGTGCCCGCCCTGGTAGGAGGAGATGGCGATGCCCTGCACGTCCTCGCTGAGGGCCGCGTCGACCACCTCGTCGACGCTGCGGTTGTGCCCGAGGTGCACGACCTCGGCGCCCTGGCTCTGCAGGATGCGTCGCATGATGTTGATCGACGCGTCGTGCCCGTCGAAGAGGGCTGCGGCGGTCACGAACCGGACCGGGTGGGTCGGGACGTGCAGGCTGGGCTTGTCGGCCACGGGGCGCTCCCTGGGGGTGGCAGGGTGATGCTAGGACTTCCTAGTACATCATGGTCGGCCTCAGGGCCGATGGGGGGAAATCGCTCCGCCAGGACGTGGGCCGCTTCAGCAGCGTCGTGCGTCTGCCGATGCCGGCGCATGGGACTTGTCGCGGGCTGGCGCGGGGTGCTGGCACTCGGCCTGAGCCTGTCGCTGGCCTACCTGGCGCTCCCACCGGGGCCGGTGTCCGAGGTGCTCTTCACCGTGCTGGGACTGGCGATCATCGGTCTGGGTTCATGGCGGCTGCTGGACGGCGCCGTGGTCGTCCGCGCTCCGTGGGCACTGCTGTGCGTCGGGCTGGCCTGCTTCGCGCTGCGTCCGACGTTCTCGCTGTTCTCCTGGGGCTCCACCCCCCGCTCCTTGCTCGTGCTGGTGGGCTACGTGGTCCTCGTCATCGGGTCGTTGCTGTTCGTGCGCTCCCGCACGGGCGGTCGCGACCGAGACGGCATGCTCGACGGGCTGCTCGTGTGCAGCGCCCTGGCCATCGTGCTCTGGCAGTGGATCGCCGGGCCGCGGGTGGACGTGGCCGGCGGCCCTGCGCGCCTGCTGCTCATGGCCTTCCCGTTGGTGGCCGCCCTGCCGCTGTCGGTCGCCGTCCGGCTCCTGTCCGACGGCGGTCGACGCACGGCACCCATGCTGCTGCTCACCGGCGCGACGGTGGTGACGCTGGCGGCCAACATCACGGCGATCCTCACCGCCAGGCCCACCTCCGGCGCGCCCCCGGGCCTGATGGACGGCGCCTGGCTGACGGCCTACTCGATGGTCTCGGCGGCCCTGTGGCACCACGACGTGCGCAGCGTCACCGAAGAGCAACCTGCGGCCTCCGGCCGTGAACGACACCCACGGGCACCTTGCAGGTGTCCTGCTGCTGCAGATGGTCGCGCGCCGGATCGAGGAGTGCGTGCGCCTGGAGGACACAGCCGCCCGGATCGCGGGGGACGAGTTCGTCGTCCTGTGCGAGGGGTTGGATGGCCAGCACGCCCAGACGGTGGCGGCCCGGGTGGTCACCTCGCTGGCCCAGCCCTTCGACCTGGAGCTCCAGCAGATCCGGCTGGGCGCGAGCGTCGGCCTGGCCCTCGGCCGCGCCGGGGACACCGCGAGCGACATCCTGCGACGAGCGGACGCGGCCATGTACGTCGCGAAGCAACGTGGTCGGTCCCGCTTCGAGCTCGCCCGCTGACGGCGCCCGCGGAAAGTCCCCGCACCGGGCCGAAGAGTGCAGCATCGTTGCCCTCCCTGGGGCCACGACGGTGCAGCGTTCGACCGTGGCCTACGCAGGGCGCGCGAGCAGCAGCAGCCCGTACGCCGCCACCGTGGCCGCATCGACGACGCGGCCGTCCTGGATCATCTCCACCAGCTCGCCCTCGCCGACCCAGCGGTGCTGCATGTCCTGCTCGGTGGCCTCCCGCTGAGTCGGTCCGGCATGCAGGCCGGTGGCCAGGTACACGTCGAAACCCTGGCTGCAGAAGCCGTAGGCGCCGAAGAGGTGACCGAGATGACGCACCTCGTCGGCGGTCATCCCGGTCTCCTCGCGCAGCTCTGCGGCAGCCAGCGCCGACCGCGACCCGCTCGCACCATCGCCCCACGAGCCCTGCGGGAACTCCCAGCACCGGCGCTGGACGGGGTAGCGGTACTGCTCCACCAGCCAGAAACCGTTGCCGTCGTAGGGGATCACCAGCGCGAAGTCCGGCTTGTCCACGACGCCGTACCGGCCCGGTGAGCCATCGGGATAGACGATCTTGTCGTCGCGGACGCTCATCCACGGGCTGCGGAAGACCTCCCGGCTGCTGACCCTCTTCATGCGCCGACCGTAGCCCGCACCTGCAGCCCCGACCGGGGCGCACGTACCGCTGCTAGCCTCCGCGGCATGCCCAGGCCGCCGGAGCCCCTCCCAGGGCGGCTGCCGTTCGACCCGATCGAACGTGCAGCGGAGCTGTGGACCGAGCACTTCGGCGACCCGACGAACATGATGGTCGTCACCTCGGTCATGCGGGTCCAGCAGCTGCTGCTGGCCCGGATCGACGCGCTGCTCAAGCCGTTCGGCGTCACCTTCGCCCGCTACGAGGTGCTGGTCCTGCTGACCTTCAGCCGGTCCGGCTCGCTGCCGCTGTCCAAGATCGGTCAGCGGCTCATGGTTCACCCGACCTCGGTCACCAACGCCATCGACCGGTTGGAGTCCGGCGGGCTGGTCCGTCGGGTCCCCGACGAGGTGGACCGGCGCCGGACGCTGGCCGAGCTCACCGACGAGGGCCGCACCGTCGTGCAGGGCGCGACGGAGGCGCTGCAGGAGGCGGGGTTCCTGCTCGACGACCTGGAACCCGCACGGGCCCGGGCCCTGTACGACCTGCTGCGGGCACTGCGCGCCGACGCCGGCGACTTCCCCGCGTAGCCGACCAGCCTCCAGTCGTCCCTCAGCGGAAGGCCGCCACACCGGTGAGGGCCTGGCCGAGCACGAGCGTGTGCATCTCGACGGTGCCCTCGTAGGTCAGCACCGACTCCAGGTTGTTCATGTGCCGGATCACCGGGTACTCCAACGAGATGCCGTTGGCCCCGAGGATGGTCCGGGCGGTCCGGCAGATCTCCAACGCCTCGCGGACGTTGTTGAGCTTGCCGTACGAGACCTGTTCGGGACGCAGCTGTCCGGCGTCCTTGAGCCGGCCGAGGTGCAGCGCGAGCAGCTGCCCCTTGGCCAGCTCCAGGGACATGTCCGCGAGCTTGGCCTGGGTGAGCTGGAAGCCGGCCAGCGGCCTGCCGAACTGCTCGCGCTCGACCGAGTAGCGGCGCGCCGCCTCGAACGCCGAGCGGGCCGCGCCCATGCACCCCCAGATGATGCCGAAGCGCGCCTCGGTCAAGCAGCCCAACGGCCCCTTCAAGCCCTGCACCCCGGGCAGGACCGCGTCCTGCGGAAGCCGCACCCCGTCCAGGACGAGCTCGCTGGTGACCGAGGCACGCATCGACATCTTGTGCTTGATCTCCGGGGCGGAGAAACCCCGCGTCTCGGTCGGGACGACGAAACCCCTGATGCCGGAGTCGGTCTGGGCCCACACGATGGCCACGTCCGCGATGGAGCCGTTGGTGATCCACGTCTTCCGGCCTTCCAGCACCCAGTCGCCGGAGGGGTCCTGCCGCGCCCTGGTGCGCATGCTGGCGGGGTCGGACCCGGCGTCCGGCTCGGTCAGCCCGAAGCACCCTACGAGGTCGCCGGCGGCCATGCCGGGCAGCCACTGCTGGCGCTGCTCCTCGCTGCCGTAGGCGTGGAGAGGGAACATCGCCAGCGACCCCTGGACGGAGACCATGGAGCGGATCCCTGAGTCGGCGGCTTCCACCTCGGTGCACGCCAACCCGTAGTCGACGGCGCTCATCCCGGCGCAGCCGTAGCCCTGCAGGTGCATGCCCAGCAGGCCGAGCCGGCCGAACTCCTTGATCAGCGAGCGGATCTCCGGCACGGCTCCGTCCTCGAACCACTGACCGACGTCGGGGAGGATCCGCCGCTCGCAGAAGGTCCGGACGCTGTCGCGCACGGCACGCTCGTCGGCGCTGAGAGAGCTGTCGAGGTCGAGAGGATCGCTCGGGTCAAAGGGCGTGCGCGGCCGGGTCATGGCTCCACGGTATCCAGCCCACCGGCACCTGCGCTGATCCGGCTACGCCACCAGCAGCATGGCCAGCACGGCGGTGTCGGGATCGTGGAGCGGGTCCACGCCGACCCGGCTCAGCAGCCGGGTGACGGTCCCGTCAGCATCGGCCTCCACCCAGGCTGCGCGGTGCTCCAGCCCCAGGTGCGGCAGGCCGGGCAGCAGCACGCATCCCGAGGCCGCGTTGACCGCCTCCGGCGTGGAGGGGATGGACTCGGCCGGGGGGTGCAGCAGCAGGACCGCGGACGGCAGAGGCCGCGCGAGCGCTCCGGGCGCCGGCGCTCCCCGCCCCAGCACCGGGCCCTCGAGCAGCACCAGCCCCACCGCGTCCGGGATCGATCCGCTGGAGTCCGGACGGTCCTCGGTGGTGCGGAACACCGAGGTGTGGCCGATCAGGCCGGGAACGGCGGCGAGGCGGACGGCCAGCGCCAGCAGCTGCGCCCACTCGTGCGTGGTGTCTGGCCAGCGGCCGGACACGATGAACCCCCCGAGGGGGACCCCGCCCTTGCTGAACGGCGCGATCTCGACACGCTCGGCCATGGTGACCTCCTGCTGCCGTCCGGTCCGGCTGGGCCGGGACGAGATCCTTCCACTATGCGCTCGCGCCGGCACGCCGTTCGGGAGCTCGCTCCGGTCGTCACCAGATTGCTACCTGCCTGCAACATGCCCAGCCGGAACACCTGGGCCCTGGCTCGTGGTTCGATCCAGCATGAGCAGCTCTGAACCCCAGCTCGAGGCCCTGCCCGAGGACTGGGACCGCGCCCTCGTCGTCGTCGCCCACCCCGACGACCCGGAGTACGGAGCGGCAGCCGCCGTGGCACGCTGGACCAGCTCCGGCAAGGACGTCCGCTACGTCCTGGCGACCAGGGGCGAGGCCGGGATAGCGGGCCTGCACCCCGACGACTCCCGCCCGGCGCGAGAAAGGGAGCAGGTCGCCTCCGCCCGCGTCGTCGGCGTGCAGGTGGTGGAGTTCCTCGACCACGCCGACGGCACCCTGGTGCACGGCCCCGGGCTGCGCCGCGACATCGCCCGAGCCGTACGCAGGCACCGGCCCGAGCTGGTCCTCACCCTGAACCACCGCGAGACCTGGGCGCCCGGACGGTGGAACAGCGCCGACCACCGCGCGCTGGGCACCAGCGTGATCGACGCCGTGGCGGACGCGGCCAACGAGTGGATCTTCCCCGAGCTGACGAAGGAGGGCCACCAGCCGTGGTCGGGGGTGCGCTGGGTCGCGGTGGCGTCCTCGCCGGAGCCGACCCATGCCGTCGACGTCAGCGCGCACACCGAGACGGCGGTGGCCGCGCTGAGCGAGCACCGCCTGTACCTGGCAGCACTGGACGACTCCCCCGTCGAGGCCCAGGCCCGCCGGCAGATCGGCTGGGCCACCGCCGCGAACCCACGCTTCGGCGACCTGCCGTCCGTCACGTTCGAACTGTTCGCCCAGTAGTTGTTCGCGCAGTAGTTGTTTGCCCAGTAGTTGTTTGCCCAGTAGTTGTTTGCCCAGTAGACCCCACCAGGTCGAGGGCCGCGCCCACCATCGTGTCCACGTCCAGCCCGTGCTGGCGGTAGACCTCCTCCAAGCCTCCGGACTGCCCGAACGCGGTCACCCCGAGGTGGGTCGCCGGAACGCCCCGCACGGTGGCCAGGAACGCCAGCGCGTGCGGGTGCCCGTCCAGCACGGTGAGCATCGGGTAGGCGCGCCCCGCTGGCAGCACCTGGTCCAGCACCGCGGTCGCCGCGTCGTCGCGTCCACGGCGGGACTGCACCGCGCGGAACAGCTGGTCTGGGCTGGTGACCACCACGACGTCGGCACCGACCCCTAGCTCCTGCAGCCGCTCGGCGGCCTCGAGGGTCTCGGTGACCAACGGGCCCATCGTCACCAGGGTGAGGTTCGCCGGGGCCCCGGCAGCCGCGCGGCGCAGCACGTAACCACCCGCCAGCACCTGGCGTCGGCGCCGCTCACGGGCGGCGGGGTCGGTGGGCACGGCCGCGAGCGTCTGGTCCACCGGCCGGGTCGAGAGCCGCAGGTAGGTGGAGTGGCCGTCGGGGCGGCCCAGGTGCGCCATGGCGTCCAGCAGGCACCACTCGACCTCCAGCGCGAAAGCCGGCTCGTAGCTGGTGCACCCGGGCTGCTCCAGCCCGATCGAGGGTGTGGTGACCGACTGGTGGGCACCACCTTCGGGTGCCAGCGTCACCCCGGACGGCGTCCCGACCAGGATCGACTGCCCACCGGCGTACATCCCGAACGACCAGGGTTCCAGGGCCCGCCCGACGAACGGGTCGTAGACCACGCCGATGGGCAGCAGCGGCTGGCCCCACCGGCTCCAGGTGGCGCCGAGCTCACCGAGCAGGCTGACCAGGTTCACCTCGGCGATGCCCAGCTCGAGGTGCTGACCCGTCGGCTGCTCACGCCAGTGCAGGACCGTCTCGGCGTCGTCGGCGAACCAGTCCTGCTGCTCGATGGGCGCCCACACCCCGACCTTGTTCACCCAGCCGCCCAGATTCGTCGACGAGCTCACGTCCGGGCTGACCGTGACCACCCTGGCGCTGGCCTGCGGCGCGGCCCGCGAGACGTCCAGCAGGGCGCGTCCCAGCGCGGCCTGGGTGGTCGCCCGGCCCGAGGGGGTCCGTCCCATGTCGGACGGCAGCCAGACCTCGGGCAGCGGCGGGACGGCATGACGCCTCAGCCGCGCGGCGACCTGCGAGCACAGGGCGGCCTCTGGTGAGCCGTCGGCGAACGAAGCCCAGGGGTCGTCCAGATCGGTGCCGCAGGCCACCGCCAGCGAGTGCATCTGCTCCTGCGTCAGCAGCGAGGAGTGGTTCTGCGGGTGGCCCTCGGTGGCCAGACCGTGCCCCTTCACGGTGTAGGCGAAGATGACCGTCGGACGCGTGTCGTCGATCGCGTCCAGCGCGGCCAGCACCCCTCCCAGGTCATGACCGCCGAGGTTGCGGATCGCCGAGAGCAGGGTCTCGTCGTCCAGATCATCCAGCAGCGAGGCCATCTCGTCCGCGCCGGCACCCTCCCCCGGCAGCCGGGCACGCAGCTCGTCGGCGTCGCAGCGCAGCAGCCGCTGGTACTCGGCGTTGACCATCGAGTCGATCCTGGCGCGCAGCGCCTGCCCCCCGGGCCGCTGGAACAGCTCGGAGAGCAGCGAGCCGTACTTGAGCGTGATGACCTGCCACCCCGCGGCGGCGAACATCCCCTGCAGCCGCGGGGTGGCGATCGCGGGCACGACCCTGTCCAACGACTGCCGGTTCAGGTCCACGATCCACACCACCTCGCCGAGCTCGGCGACCCCGGGGTCGACGATCCGAACCACAGCGCCGTCATGAGGGTGACCATCGACGCGCTGGAGGCCTGGTGCCCGCCGACCTTGACGCCCGAGGTGTTGGGCCGCACCCGGTTGGCGTGGTCTACGACCGCCGTGGCCAACCACAGCACCCGTTGCTCCACCGCGCTCATCACGGGGTCGCTGGGGGGAGGGTGGCCGATCTCGAGGACATCCATAGCGCAAATCTAATCGGCCACACGACTCCCGCTGTGCCTGATCGCAACGGGCAGCACGAACCACAGGCCCAGCAGCACCAGCAGGACGCACAGGCTGGAGACGAATCCGGCGTCCCGCCCCAGCACCACGCTGAACACCAGGAGCACCACGCCGGAGACCGCGCCCGCCAGCACAGCCATCCCCGCGGTGGCCAGCCGGTGACCCCAGCTGACCACCTCCGCCTTGCGCCCCTCCTGGAACAGCCCCCGGTGCAGGCTCGCGGGGGCGACCAGCAGCCCGGTGGCACTGGCGGACAGGAGCACGACCACGATGTAGGTCCGGACCTGAAAGGTGTCGAGCTCGGTGAAGCGCTGCTGGAAGGGCAGGGTCAGCAGGAACGCCGTCAGCACCTGGGTCCCGGTCTGGGCGACGCGCAGCTCTTGGAGCAGGTCGTTCCAGTTGCGGTCTGCGCGCTCGGCAGGGCTCTCGTCGTGGCGGGCCTGGGACGCCTTGGACCCGGTCCTGCCCACGATGCACCTCCAGCTGCGAGACACCTGCCGTCCATCTGGCGTTCACCTTCGCACACGGCGCACCTCCTCACCCCCTGCGCAACGAGGGCGCTTCGGCTAGGTCATGATCGGGGCATGACCCGCGTACTGGTGCTGAACGGGCCCAACCTCGGACGGCTCGGGCGCCGCGAGCCGCAGACGTACGGCAGCACCACCCACGAGGACCTCGCCGCGCAGTGCAGGTCGGCGGGCTCGTCGTTGGGCCTGGACGTGGAGGTGCGCCAGACCGACGCCGAGCACGAGCTGCTCGGCTGGTTGCACGAGGCGGCCGACGACGGCAGCGCCGTGGTGCTGAACCCCGGGGGCTGGACGCACACCTCGGTGGCGGTCCGCGACGCCTGCTCGATGCTGACGGCGCCGCTCATAGAGGTGCACATCAGCAACATCCACGCGCGGGAGCCGTTCCGGCAGCACTCTTATGTGACGCCGGTCGCGACCGGCGTGATCGCCGGCCTGGGGGTAGCCGGTTACCGGCTGGCTCTGCAGTGGCTGGCCGAGGCTCAGCTCAGCCGCACGTGACCACCGAGGCCCGAATGGCTCCCTCCTCCGTGGAACCAGGTCTGGCGGGGTAGCCGCCGATCAGGGCGGATGTGCGGTTGCAGGTTGCCAGCCGGAGCCGCTGCGGGTATTCCTGAGAACTCAACTGTCAACTGGGAGGACGGAACCATCGTGGACGAGGACCAGCTCGTGAAGGTCTTCGCCGCCGTCGGTGACCCCACCCGGCTCGCCCTGCTGCGGTTCGTGCTCGACAGGGAGCACTGCGTCTCACAGTGCACGCAGCACACCGGCCTCAGTCAGGGTGCGGTCTCCAAGCAGCTCGCCAACCTGGCCGAGGCCGGACTGGTCAACCGGCGACGCGCCAGCCGTCGAATCTACTACCGCGTGAGCCATCCTGACGTCTTCGGGCGCATGCTCGCGGACGCCGGAGCCCTGGTCGCCGCCCCAGGGCGGGCTTAGCACGTTCTGGATTGTCCTGCGCTTTCGAGCGTCCACCCCCTGGCTCATTCCGTGGTATGGCAGCAAAGCAGTTGCGTCATTGCCAGCGCGCTGGTTTCCCGATCACTCGAATCGGCATACAGAACAGACGAGGCGTGGTAGAGGCCATCTGGACAGGTGGCTCAAAAGGTTTGCAGATATGAGGCGTTCGGAATACATTAGATGCAGCCGCCGCTGAGGCGAGTCATCCCTGAGCCTGGGGTTGCCTCGAGGGCAGGGGCGAGCGACCGGGTCGTATGGTGCGACGCGGGGCCGTCAGCACAAGAGAGGTAGACCGTGAGAACCCACGATCCACGCAGCAGGACGAAAAGGGCAGGAAAGGTGCTCGTCGTCGGCGGAACCGCGCTGGCCATGAGTTCGGGAGCGGCCCTGTCAGCCGTGACCGTCAGCCAGGCGTCTTCCCACCGGGAGGCACCACTGATCCTGCAGGACCCGCTCGTCGACAACACCGACGTCTATGCCTTCGTCAGCCCGGACAAGCCCGACATGGTGACGATGATCGCGAACTTCGCGCCAGGTTCGGTACCGGGTCAGGGGCCGAACTTCTTCCCCTGGCAGGAGGACGCCCGGTACAACATCAAGGTTGACACCAATGGTGACGCGGTGCCGGACATGACCTACCGGTTCACGTTCACCACGCAGGACGACCGAGCGGGTGTGGTGTACGAGGAGGCTGCCGACGGCACGTTCCTGTACAACAACGGCCCGGTCAACTCGCTGACCGACCCCACGCTGCTGTTCAAGCAGTTCTACACGGTGACGCAGATCGCCCTGGACGGCACCGAGACGGTCCTGGTCGAGAACGCGCCCGTGGCACCCGACCACGCCGGTGAGGCGTCCATGCCGAACTACGAGGCGCTCCGCGACGAGGCGATCGTGTCGACGGACGATGGCGGCATGGCCTTTGCGGGTCGCGCGGAGGACCCGTTCTTCCTCGACATCCGCGTGTTCGACCTCCTCTACGGCACCGACCTGTCAGAGCGGGGGGATGACCACCTCGCTGACTTCAACGTCAACTCCATCGCACTACAGGTGCCTACCTCCTCCCTGGTGCAGGGCGACGACCCCGTGATCGGGATGTGGAGCACCACGGAACGTCCCAGTACTCGGGTCCAGGCGGCGGACGGCACGCAGTCCTACGACGGCGATTTCGTTCAGATCTCACGCCTCGGCATGCCCCTGGTGAACGAGGTCGTCATCCCCATCGGGCTCAAGGACGCCTTCAACGCCCTGGAGCCGGTCAACGACGCCACCGTGCAGCCTGCGGTGGACCGGGTGCTCGAGCCCGAGCTGCCGGTGCTGATCGAGCAGATCTACGGCATCCCGGCTCCCGCGACTCCCCGGGACGATCTTTTCACGATCTTCCTCACGGGCCTCGAGGGACTGAACCAGCCTGCTGGTGAAGTGGTTCCGTCGGAGATGCTGCGGCTCAACACCTCCATCCCGCCGTCGGCCGAGGAGAACCGCCTCGGCGTCCTCGCGGGCGACAACGCCGGCTTCCCCAACGGCCGACGTCTCGCCGACGACGTGGTCGACATCGAGCTGCAGGCCCTGGTGGGCGCAGTCTCGGTGAGCGAGCGCGGCGGTGCACCCACGGGTGTCGAGATCGTCGAGGCTCTGGCCACGGGCGACCTGGTCGACGAGAACGACCAGGAGTTCGGGGACACCTTCCCGTACCTGGCGCTTCCGTTCTCCGCGTCCGAGATCGCCAGTGATGCGGGCAGCCCCAGGGGCGGCATGGACGCTGGCGGCGGCGGCACGGCTGTCAACGCCGCACGGTCGTCGGACGGCGGCAGCTCGATGGCCGCTCCCGTCACCGGCCTGGCCGCCGGTACCGCCCTGGCAGTGGGCGGTCTCGTCCTCCTGCGTCGCCACCGTGTGAGCGGTGCGACGGCCCGGACGGAGAGCTGAGCGGATGAATGACACCGGCGCGGGAGCGGGCAGGCACCTCGGTCGCTCCCGCGCCGGTGAGCTCTTCAGCTACATCGACCGGCCCCACGCCATCGCGGTGTGGGGCCGGCTCGGCGGCTCGCACATCGTCGGACGCCTCAAGCAGGTCGCCACCTCGGACACCATCGCGCGTCTCAAGCCCATCGGCCGCGCAGACAAGGTCGCGCGCCGCAAGCACATCGGCCACCCCCCCACCGGTTCGTCGCCCCAACCCAGGCCCGCCGGCCCGCCGGCCGTCGCGGGCCCGCGCTGGTACCGCGTCGTCCAGGTCGGGACCGTCGGGGCCTCGCTCGCCGGGGCCTTCTTCGCGGGGATCCTGGTCGGCGACGTGCGGACGACATCTGTCCCCAGCGCCGCCGCGGTAGTGTCCATGCCTGGACCCACACCCACACCCGCGCCTGCTGCCCCGACCCCAGCCTCGGCACCGGTACCCGCGCCGACGGTGACGGTGACCGCACCGGCCGTGACGGTGACCGCTCCTGCCGACCTTGCCGCGGCCCCGGCGGCGGCGCCTGTGCGTCCTGCCCCGCCGGTGCAGGTCTCGATCCCCGACCTGGGCATTGACCAGCTCCTGATCGGGCTGAAGGTCAAGCCGGACCGCACGCTCGAGGTGCCCAAGAACTTCGACGACATCGGTTGGTGGAGCGAGGGGCCGGCACCCGGTGCTCCCGGAGCGGCCCTCGTCGTGGGACACATCGACTCCACCAAGGGCCCAGCCGTGTTCTACAAGCTTTCGACCTTGGAGGTGGGCGACGTCGTCTCCGTCCGCAAGGCCGACGGCGGCACCGCCCAGTTCGCCGTCACCGGTTCCGAGACCTTCCCCAAGGACGCCTTCCCGGACGCGCTCGTCTACCGCACCGACGGTAAGGCTTCCCTGCACCTGGTCACCTGCGGGGGCACCTTCGACGAGGAGACGGGCCACTACCGCGACAACGTGGTCGTCTTCGCCGACCTGATCGAGCCCGAGCCGCCCGCTGAGCCCGCCCCGCCCGTCGAGCCACCTGCGCCCGTCGAGCCACCTGCGCCCGTCGAGCCACCTGCGCCCGTCGAGCCACCTGCGCAGGAAAGCAACGGATGAGCGCCTGGGGGCGCAGGACAGGGCTCGCAGCCGCCGCGGTCGGGCTCGCCGCCGCGATGTCGGTGGCGACGGGCGTGCTGGGACAGCCGTCGACCGAGGTGCAACCTGGCTCGGAGAGCCTTTCCGCCGCAAGTGATCCCGCCGGCCGCACAGAGGTTCAGTCGGGTGTCGCTGCCCTGCAGGAGCGGCTGAGGCGGGTGCCGCTGGACTGGTCCGCCTGGGCGGAGCTCGGCGGGGCCTACGTGGTGGAGGCGCAGCGCACCGCAGACCCGTCGTACTACACCTTGGCCGAGGACGCCTACGCGCAGTCCCTGGTGGTGCGACCCGACGACAACGCCGCTGCGTTGACCGGCCAGGCCAGCCTGGCTGCCGCACGGCACGACTTCACCACCGCCCTCGAGCTCGGGCAGCAGGCGCAGGCGCTGAATCCCTACAGCTCAACGAACCAGGGTGCGCTGGTCGACGCCCTGGTGGAGCTTGGCCGGTACGACGAGGCGACGGTGGAGCTGCAGCGGATGGTCGACCTGCGGCCCGACGTGGCGTCCTTCACCCGCGTGTCCTACCTGCGTGAGCTGCGCGGTGACCTTCCGGGAGCCAAGCTCGCACTGGAGCAGGCGGGGCGCTTCGCGTTCGCACCCTCCGACAAGGCGTTCGTGCAGCAGTACCTCGGCGAGCTGGCTTTCAACGCCGGCCGGCTCACCGAAGCCCGCGACCACTACGAGGCGGGACTGAGGTACCAGCCGGACGCACCGCGGCTGCTGGCGGGCAGGGCACGGGTTGCCGCGGCGGCTGGGGACACCGACGCGGCGCTGCGCGACTACCGTGCGGCGGTCGAGCGGCTGCCGGAACCCGGCTACCTGATCGGCTACGCCGAGGTGCTCGACGTGGCAGGGCGGCACGAGGAGGCCGCCGAGCAGTACGCGCTCGTCGAGGTGGTGGAGCAGCTCTTCCGGGCGCAGGGTGCCAACCCGGATCTCGAGCTGGCCCTGTACTCGGCCGACCACGGACGCCCGCAGGCGGCGCTCGAGCTGGCCGAGAGCGAGTGGAACGCACGCCGCAGCGTCCACACCGAGGACGCCTACGCCTGGGCGCTGCACGTGAACGGCCGCGACAGCGAGGCGCTCGAGCACGCCCGCGCCGCCGAGGCCCTCAGCGACACGAATGCCTTGTTCGCCCACCACCGAGGCATGATCGAGCTCTCCCTGGGCATGCAGGCGGAGGCGGAGGCATCACTGGCGCGCGCGCTGGAGATCAACCCGCACTTCTCAGCACGGCAGGCTCCCATCGCCGCCCGGTCGTTGGCGGAGCTGCGAGCACGCCCGTGACATGGGTGGTCAGTGACTGCTCAGTCGTCAGCCCACCAGCAGGGAGTTGTCGCCCACCCGCACCGTGAGGTCCTTCAAGTCCTTGAGCCTGGCCTCTGCCGCTCGTACCGCTGACTCCTCACCCGAGGCCATCGCCTGCTGCAGGTCGTCCTTGGCCTTGCGGCGCTGAGCCGCAACCTCTTCCAGAAACGCCGGGCTGATCGTCATCAGAATTCCTTCCTCGTCGGCTCGTGCATGGCGTCTTCTCCGTCCTGCTCCGTCCACCACACCACCGCAGCCGCTCCTGCGGGCGAGTAGGCGATCACCTGGTCGAGCACCTCGTCGACATCGAGATGCGCTGCCGCACAGAAGTGCTCGCTGACGCTGCGAAGGCCGTTCGGCAGGTGCTCCAACGCGTCGGCGGAGCAGATCACCAGCAGCTCGCCCTGCTCGAGCCGGATCTCCTCCTCGGTACGACCGCCCGCCGGCACCAGGTGCGCGCCCTGCGCCGCGGCCAGCAGGGCCGGCGGCGCCAGGTCGCACCGCACCAGCACCTGACCCTCGTCAGCGAGGCGGACCCTGGTCACCCCGTGCCCCTGACCGGCAGCCGGTCCGCCGACGTCGAGGTCACCGACCTCCAGGTACAGCCCGTCCGCCTCGCGCCGGGTCAGGGCGAAGCCGCTGCTCGCCCTGCGGGTGGCGATCTGCCAGGAGCACGAGCGGTCCAGCCTGCTGCCCGGTAGCGTCAGGACGCTCATCGCCCGACGCCAGGACCGGACGAGGTCGCCGACAGCTCCTCGGCAGACAGCCCCGCCCGGTGCAGCAGGTCAGCAACCCCCGAGCCCGCTCCGCGCACGACCAGCTCGGCCCCACGGGCACGGCAGCGACGCTTCGCCAGCAGCAGCGCAGCCAGCGTGGAGGAGGACATCCTAGTCAGCCCGCTCACGTCCACCACCGCGCTGGTCCCCCCCTGCACCAGGTGGGTGCGCAGCGCCGGGTGCAGGACGCTCAGGCCCTCGAGCAGTCCCTCGTCGTCCAGCGACAGCACCATCTCGGCGCGCGGACCGATCGTGGCCTGCACAGCTCGTCCTCGTCCGCGCATCTCGACCTCCAGCAGCGATCCGCCCCGGTTGGGGCCAGGCAGACAGCGTGCCTGTCGCACGTTGCCGTTCTCGCCGCCGTTCCTTTGCGGTTGTGTGACGAACTGAGGTCACCTCTGCGCGGGTGGCACCGGCGCCCGGGAGGCGCCTGGCACGATGGGTCCGTGGCCGCCCGTCTGCTGATCGTCGAGGACGACGACGGCATCCGCACGTCCCTGCGCCTGGCCCTGCTGGACGAGGGCTACGACGTGATCGCGTGCGCCAGCGCCGAGGAGGCCATCAAGGTCCTGGCGACCTCCACGGTCGAGGTGATGCTCGTCGACCTGATGCTCGGGGGGATGGACGGGTTCACGTTCATCCGCACCGTCAGGACCCGGCACGACGCCCCGGTCATCGTCCTGAGCGCACGCAACGACACCCACGACATCGTCGCGGCCCTGGAGGCGGGGGCGGACGACTACGTCACCAAGCCCTTCGAGCTCAAGGAGGTCACGGCACGGCTGCGAGCGCTGCGGCGGCGCGGGGCACATGCTGGCGCTCCGGCCGCCGATGTCGATACCTCGGCAAGACGCCCGCCGGGCGCAGGCTCGGTCGTGCTGGATGCCACGAACGGCCCGCTGCTGCTGGACGAGGACGCCGGGCGGGTCTGCCGCGGGACGCAGGAGGTGCACCTGACCGTGACCGAGTACCGGCTGCTGTGCGAGCTCGCCTCCCCACCGGGTCGGGTCCTCAGCAGGCAGGCACTGCTCAGCAGCGTCTGGGACAGGGGCTTCTTCGGTGACGAGCGGATCGTCGACGTCCACGTCCGGAGGCTGCGTACCAAGATCGAGGCGGACGCCGCCAACCCTCGCCTGGTGGTGACCGTCCGGGGCCTGGGGTACCGCCTGGACCCGCGGTGAGCCGCCGTCAGCTGGGGCTGCGACAGAAGATCACCCTGCTCTTCGCCACCGGCGGCCTGGTGCTGGCCGGGATCATGTCGTTCGGCACGTACCTGGTGGCTCGTACCTTCCTGGTGGAGCAGCGTGAGCGTGCCGTGCTGGGCCAGGCCTTCGCCGATGCCTCGGTCGTGCGGGACGGGCTCCTCACGCGCAGCCGGCCGGTCAGTGACGTGCTGGGTGCGGTGTCCCCACCCGCCGGCTCGACCATCTTCGTGCGACGCGACGACGAGTGGTTCTCCAGCTCGCTGACCCTCAGCCGTGAGGAGGTGCCCCGGTCCCTGCGCGAGCAGGTCGCGCAGGGCGACCCCGGCATGGTGTGGACGAGCAGCGCAGGTCAGCCGGCGCTGGCCGCCGGGGTGCCTGTGCCGGCCGTCGGAGCCGACTTCTTCGAGGTCAGCACGGCACCAGAGCTCCAGCGCACGCTGGACACCCTGGCCCGGGTGCTGGGCCTGTTCGCCGCACTGACGGCCGTCGGGGGGGCGCTGCTGGGACGCTGGTCCTCGGGGCGGGTGCTGGCCCCGCTCGACGAGGTGGCCGGTGCCGCAGCGCTCATCGCGGGCGGCGAGCTCACGACCCGGCTGCCCGCCACCGAGGATCCCGAGCTGGTGACCATCATCGGTTCCTTCAACACCATGGTCGACGCGCTCGCGGAGCGCATCGAGCGCGATGCGCGCTTCGCGGCCGACGTCAGCCACGAGCTCCGGTCGCCGCTGACGACGCTGAGCACGAGCGTCCAGCTGCTCCAGGCCCGCCGCGACGACCTGCCCGAACGTTCCCGGGAGGTGCTGGACCTCGTCGTGCGGGAGGTCGCGCGCTTCCGCAGCGTGGTGGAGGACCTGCTCGAGCTGGGCCGTCTGGACGCGGCCAGCGATACCTCGGGTCGCCAGGTGGTGGGCGCCCACGAGCTGGTGCGCCAGGTCCTGCAGGCCAGCGGACGCCCCGTGCACCTGCTGCAGCCGGTGCTGCCGGGCGTGACCAGCGAAGACCTTCTGGTCCGGGTCAAGGTGGACAAGCAGCAGCTGAACCGCGCCCTGGTGAACCTGCTGGACAACGCGGACCTGCATGGAGGCGGGGTGGCCAGGATCGAGGTCAGCCGCAGCGGGCCGGACGGAGAGACGGTCGACATCGACATCGACGACGCCGGCGCCGGGGTGGCCGAGGCCGACCGGGAGCGCATCTTCGAGCGGTTCGTGCGTGGCGGATCCCGCGGATCGCTGCCCGGTACGGGTCTGGGGCTGAGCCTGGTCACCGAGACGGTGCGCGCCCATGGTGGCTCGGTGCACCTGGCCCAGTCCTCCCACGGCGGAGCGCGTTTCACGCTCCGTCTTCCCGTCGAGGCCGGCGCACGGGGCGACCGATGACCCGCCGCCGGAGCCTTGTCGTCACGGTCGTCACGGCCGTCGCGCTGGCAGCGGCTGGCTGCGGGGCGCCGCCTCCTGGCCAGGTCCGGCACGTAGAGCCCAGCGAGGTCCCCTACGCGCTGCTTAGCCCGGCACCGACCGACGAACCCGACCAGGCTGAGTTGTCCACCATGCTCGCAGCAACGACCCCGGTCTACTTCGTCGTCGAGGAGGACCGCCTGGAGGCCCTGGACGAGCCGGTGCAGCCAGGGCCCGTGGCCGAGGTGGCCGAGCAAGCGCTGGAGCTGCTCGCCAACGGCCCGACCGACGCCGAGCGCGAGTCCGGCTACGCCAGCGCCCTGGGCCGGGGTGCCGACCTGACCCTGGAGGACGTACGGGGGGGCACCGCCACCGTCGAGGTGGACCTGACCGGGGACCCCGCGGCCGACCAGCTGCCCCTGGTGGTCGGGCAGATCGTGCTGACCCTGGCCTCGATCGAGGGTGTCGACCGGGTGCTCCTCGTCCAGGACGGCGATCCGGTGGAGATGGCCTTGCCGGGCGGGGCCCGCACCAACGAGCCGGTCGGTGCCGGCGACTACCAGGGGCTCCTGGTCGGCGCTCCGACGACCACGCCCTGACCCCGGCCCTGCGGACGCCTTGACAGGCGCGCCTGCCTGAGTAGGTTTCCCCCACCACCTCATGGTCTGGACCCAGACCATTGGATCGTGGCCTGCCGAGGGGAGTCTCTGGTGGATCAGCAGCGCAAGCCGTCCAACGTCGGGTACGAACGGATGGGG